>ENA-UEYL01000027-UEYL01000027.1-human-gut-metagenome-genome-assembly--contig:-NODE-27-length-138922-cov-74.030999_pt1 | contig 138922 bp, 114 predicted proteins | sample MGYA00242941_ERZ507946 | MGnify/ENA primary metagenome ERZ507946 (study PRJEB26167, sample SAMN06115482) | human gut metagenome | host: Homo sapiens | place: China:Guizhou | collected 2015-03-11...
GTGTCATCCCGATATTCACGCCACTTTCGTCCAGAAACACAAGTTTCCAATGTTCAATCGCCAATTTTAACTCTTTCCACTTGATACGTTTTGCCTGCACATCGGGGACGCTCCCGTTCTGTCGCCGAAAGCCCGACTTTTTTCACGCGAAACCCCAATGCTCGAACCACTCGGCTCATTGTTGAAATGCTGACTTTCAGCCCTAACTGCGTGCGGAGTTCTTCCAAGTTAATCGTGGGATTTTTCGTAATGCACTCGGCTATCCGTGCTTTGTCTGTGCTGCTCAGCAGAGCTTTCCGACCTCGCCGCCACGTTTGCAGGTCAACGCTGCCTGTTTTCCGCTTCCGCTCTTCCAAATGGTAAACGGTGTACTTGTTGACGTGGAAAATCTTTGCGATTGTTTCCGCGTTGTGCGTCGCTTCGTAACCCTCTACCAACAGTTTCCGTGCTTCATTGTGCAGCATTTCTATCATCTCCTATGCCTATTATACACCTGCTGTAAAGGGGTGACCGCTTTTGTGAGAAGTGCTATAGTACACAATCGCGTCGTTCGCCGTAAATCCGCCGAGCGAATTTTCCTTCACCTGAATGCACACATAGGTGATGCTGCTGTCCGCCGCGGCGGAGAACTGGCGCTTCGCTGCCGGAGCGACCTTCAGCCAATCACCCGCCGTCAGCGCGATTTCCTTGCCGTCGATAACCGCCTTGCCCTTGCCGGCGAGAATGCCGTAAATCTCCTCGTTCTGCTGATGGGCATGGACGAACGGAACGCCCGCGCCCGCCGGAAGTTGGTTGATGCTGACCTCTGCGCCGGTCAGACCGAGGGTATCATGGAGTTCGGTGCGCGGGGCGCTGCCAACGTTCGTCTTCGTGTAGTTTGCCATAGGATTGAAGCCTCCCAAATGATGTTCTCGCAAGGGGTTTTGCTGATTCCCTTGCGTGATTCTATTGTAGTTGAATCGTGTTGGAAAAACAAGTAGGCACTTTTTTGTAACTATGCGGGTGAGGGATTTTTCTCTTATAAAATTGCTTGATTTTTTATCGTTGCAAGTGGCGCGCCTGCGGGCGCAAAAAAGACTGTGCAACGTGCAAAAAGAGACCCTGCGCACAGCAGAGCCTCTTGGGGGGATTGGCTTATTCGTCGTCGTCCACAACCTTGTCGGCGCTGGCAATGACCTTCTTCGCGACGTCGGCGGGTACTTCCTCGTAGCGCTCGAACGTCATCGTGAAGCGGCCCCATGCCTGCGTCATCGAGCGCAGGTCGGTCGCGTACTTGAACATCTCGCTCAGCGGGGCTTCGGCGATAATCTTTTGCCCGCCTTCGCACTGTTCCATGCCGATGATGCGGCCGCGGCGCTTGTTCATGTCGCCCATCACGTCGCCCATGTAGTCATCCGGCACAATCACTTCGACGTGCATAATCGGCTCCAGCAGGACGGGGTTCGCGTCAGCGCAGCCCTTCTTGTAGGCGATACGCGCGGCGGTCTTGAACGCCATTTCAGAGGAGTCAACGGGGTGATAGCTGCCATCGTAGAGCTTCGCCTTCACGCTGACCATCGGATAGCCCGCCAGCACGCCGTGCACCATGCACTCGCGCAGCCCCTTCTCAACGGAGGGGATGAAGTTGCGCGGCACAACGCCGCCCACGACCGCGTCCTCGAACACGATGTCGGTCGAGCCGTCCGTCACCGGGCTGAACTCAATCCACACGTCGCCGAACTGCCCGTGACCGCCGGTCTGCTTCTTGTGGCGCCCCTGCACCTTCACGGCCTTGCGAATCGTCTCGCGGTACGGAATCTTCGGGTCTTTCAGCACGCAGTTCGCGCCGAACTTGCTCGCCAGCTTGCTGCGGATAACATCAAGGTGCATTTCGCCCTGACCGGAGAGCAGCGTCTCCATCGTTTCGGGGTCTTTGCTCAGCGTGACGGACGGATCTTCCTCCATCAGGCGCTGGAGGCCGGAGAATACCTTGTCTTCCTCGCCCTGCTTGGCAGCGTAAACTGCCTTCGAAATGCAGGGCTTCGGGTACTCAATCGGCGGATAGATAACCGGGTTCGCGGGGTCGCAGAGCGTGTCGCCCGTGGACGTGTACTGCAATTTCGCCATAGCGCCGATATCGCCCGCGTGCAGCGATTCCTTGACGACCTGCTTCTTGCCGCGCAGGATGTAGATGCCGCCGCACTTTTCGGTCTTGTCCTTGCCGGGGTTGTAGAGCGTCGTCTGCCCGCTGAGCATACCGGAGAAGATGCGGAACAGAGACAGCTTGCCGACGAACGGGTCAGCGATCGTCTTGTAGACGAACGCGGAGAAGGGCTGGTCATCCTTGCAGATGCGGGTGATGTCCTCGCCCGTACGCGGGTCTTTGCCCGCCCAGTACAGACCGTTGTGCGCCGGGGACGGGAAATACTTCGCCATCAGGTCGAGCATACGCGCGATGCCCACGCCCGTTGCGGCGGACACGGCGACGACCGGCACAATCGAGCCGTCCTTCATGCCCTTGCGGAAGCCCGCCTTGATTTCCTCAAACGTCAATTCGCCCGTCTCGAAGTACTTTTCCATCAACTCTTCGTCCGCCGCTGCCGCCTGCTCAATCAGGTAGGAGTAGCATTCCATCAGCTGACTCTTCATGTTTTCGGGCATCGGCACTTCGACGCTCTTCTTGTACGCGCCTTCATACGCCTTGCGGTCCAGCACGTTCACCACGCCGCGGAAGGTCGGGCCTTTGCCCAGCGGCAGCAGAATCGGCACGACGCAGTTGCCGTACTTCGCGCGCAGCTGCGACGAAATCTTGTCGAAGTCCGCGTGATCGCGATCCATCTGGTTGATAATAAACATACGCCCCAGACCATGCGCACCGGCGTAATCCCACGCCTTTTCCGCGCCGACGGACAGTCCGCCGACAGCATCGACGACGATAACGGCCGTCTCCACCACGCGCAGAGGGCCGATCATTTCGCCCACGAAGTCAAAATAGCCCGGTACGTCCACCACGTTGATAATCTTGCCGTTCCAGTCCACAGGGGCGGTTGCGGCGCTGATGGAACACTTCCGGCGCGTTTCTTCGGGGTCGAAGTCTGTCATGGTCGTGCCGTCTTCCACACGGCCCTGACGATCCACTAATCCGGCAGCGTAGAGCATGGCCTCGGTCAGCGTGGTCTTGCCCTCGCTGCCATGTCCTATGAGGGCGATGTTGCGAATGTTTGTCGTGATATAGTCTGCCATGATACTCTCCTCCGTTCAAATGCTTTCATGTTTTTATCCTATTTCCGGGCTGCCCTTCGGCTTTTTCCCGGATGTTGTTTTGATTATATCATGATTTTCGCCAAAAGAAAAGAGTGTTTTTTCGTCATTTTGCATCTTTGTACGATTTCAACAAAACAACGCTGGTTTATCCGGGTTTTTATCGCCCAGAAACGCCATTTGTATAGTAAAACGCAACAAAAAAGCAGGGCGAATCGCTCCCCTTCCGGGTTGATTTGTCCTGCTTACTTATGCTGTTTTCGGCTGACCTATGCCAAGTTTTTTTGATTATAACCAATGTAACTTAACCCCCAAAGTATGGGAGTGTCGAACCGAAGGGGTCGAGGGGGCGATCGCAGACTTCGTCTGTTTTCATGCCCCCTCGTCGCCTCCGCAGAGGCGATTCCCCCTGCCCCGGCAAAATTCAAGCATGGAAATGCTGTTTACTCGAACAGATACCCCTCAATAACTTTGAGCGTGTTCAGCGCCCCATCCCGATGGCTGCGTTCATACCCGTGCGACGCATACACGCCAGCGCCAATCAGCCCGTGGCGAATGTCATACCCCGCCCGCAGGGTCGCTTCCACATCCGACCCGTAGTGCGGATACACATCCACCGCATAGTCCGCCCCTTCGCGCTTGGCGGCGGCAATCAGCTTCCGCACGACATCATAGCTGTACGGCCCGCCGGAGTCCTTCGCGCAGATGGACACCTGACGCTCGGTGCACTGCACGCCCTCGCCGACACAGCCCATGTCCACCGAAATCGCTTCCGTCACGCCGTCCGGCACCGACGCCGAGCCGCCATGCCCAACTTCCTCATACACCGTGACGTGGACGTACACGCGGCGCTTCGGCGTCAGATTCTCGTCCTTCAAATACTGCGCGAACGCCTGCAAAATGCCGACGGACAGCTTGTCATCCAGGAAGCGGCTCTTGATGTACCCGCTTTCGGTGATGCGGCTGCGCGGGTCAAAGCAGACGAAATCGCCTACGTCGATGCCGAGCTTGCGAACATCCTCCGCCGAGCGGACGTCCTCGTCCAGCACGACCTCCACCGTGTCGAACGTGCGCGGCGTGGTGCTGTAATTGCCGTTGACGTGGACGGACGCGTCGCAGAGCTGCACCGTGCCGTCAATAGCGCCGCTGAACTTCGTAATCACGCGCACATTCTCCGCTTCGGCGTTGTTGGCGTTCATGCCGCCGACGTTCGTGATGCGCAGGCGGCCATTGCCCTTAATCTGCGCGACCATGCCGCCGAGCGTGTCCGTGTGGGCTTCGAGCAACAGCGCGTCCTGCGTGTCCTCGCCGCCCAAATCAATCAGCACGCCGCCCTTGCGGGTGATTTTCGCGTCGTACCCCATCTGGGCGAACTGCGCCTGCACATACTTCGCCGCATTCTCCGTATACCCCGACGGGCTGTCAATCCCCAGCAGCCGCACGGTATTTTCCAGCGCAAGCTGCGCGTACTTTTCCTGCATAATTGACCTCCTTCCGGGGCTTCGCCCCAGACCCCACCAGAGGCGCTGCCTCTGGACTCTGCAAGGGGCAGACGAAAAGGGACGAAGTCCCCCCCTTGACCCCTTTCGCGCGATTAAGTTGGTCACAACTGCATACAACTTCCGCGTGTTTATACGAGAACCTTACGCGTCCTTCTCCTGCCAGTCCACCAGCACCATGCGCATCAGCTTGCCGCCGAACACGTTGCCGAGCATAATCACGAGAATCATGCCCATGCACTGCAAAATCTGCCAGAACGACAGGTTCGGAATCGCAATCGCCAGATACCCCATGTCCGCAATCGAGTGCTCAAAGCCGCAGACGATGAAGCCCACAATCGCGAACAGCACCGCCGCAATCCCGTGCAGGCTGTCCTTCGCCTTCTTGTAGCCGATGACCGCCAGATACATCAGCACGCCGCACATCAAGCCGTTCAGCAGCCACGAAACCGGGTTCATGCTGAGCTTGCCGAGCATCACCGCCGCGGCGGTCGCACCTAACTTCGTCGCGCCGTCGACGACATTCGACCAGCTGACAATGGCGGGAATCACCGTGCCCAGCCCGTTGAGCACAAACACCCACGCCAGCTTCTTCACCGGTGTTTTCAGCCCGCAGATGCCCGTGAACAGCGTGCCGCCGTTGGTGAGGATGAAGAACAGGCCGGCGCAGAACAGCAGCGCGCCGACGAGTTTATTCACGCACGAGAGGTAAACGGTGCAGCCGATGCCGATCATGATGCCGGAGAACAGGCTGCTGAGAAGAAATTGCTTTTGTTCCTTATTCATGCGAAGTGATTTCCTTTCATTGATGACAGTTCCCTGTCAATTCGTTGCCGTTCCCCAGCATACGACAGAAATCGGGTTCTGTCAAGGGAAAATGCGGATTATTCCGCCGATGTCTGAATCAAATCCTCCACCCGGCGCGCATCTCCCCCGGCTGCGAGGTACGCGTCAATCGCGGCTTGCAGCTGCTCGTGGAATTCCTCCAGGCACAAGCCGTTGCGCCAGATGTAGCGCGCAACTTCCTTGCCCACATAGCGCAGGTGCCACGGCTCGTAGTTGATTTCGGTGATGTCCTGCTTGTCCTCCGGATAGCGGATGACGAATCCGTACTCATAGCAGTGTTCCGCCATCCACTGGCATTCCGGCGTGGACGCCATGTTCGAGTTCATGGACTTGTCCTTCCACGACCCCGGCACAACGTCGCAGCCCAAGCCCGTTTGGTGGTCGCTCGCGCCGGGCTTGCTCACCCAGCCATCATCCTTGCCGTTGTTGCGTTCCAGCCGATTGTTGTACATGGTTTTCTGCGTCTTGTAGGCGCGGTAGGCGCTCTTCAAGTACAGCTTGTATCCTGCTTCCTCCGCGCCAGCAAACAGCTCCGCCAATGCTTCCGCGCATTCCGACTGCAAGTACATCGTTCCCGCGCCGGGGGCAGCCCGCAGCTTCATCTTCGTTTTCGACGACGGCTCATAGGTCGAGGAAAGCAGGCATTCCTTGTTTGCCAGCTTGATCAATTCCGGGTCGAGGTCGCTCAGGCTCAGGGCGAAATTCCATTCCAGCGGGTCAATGCGCGGATCCTCAATAATCACGCCGGGAATGTCGCTGAGGTCGTACTCCTCGTCTTGCTCCGCCAGCGCAGGCATCGACACGCACCCCAGCAATAGTGCCGCGCACAGCGCCGCCGAAAGCTGCTTCTTCCACTGCTTCATTCGCCTGATTCCTCCACTTCCACTTCGCCCAGATACGTCCCTTCGACGATGCCCAGCAGCCGCTCGTTGCGCACAATTTGCAGGTACTCTTCCAGCGGCATTTCCTGCTCGTGGATGCGCCGCGCGTTCTCCTTGCCGACGTAGCGCACATGCCACGGCTCGTATTCGTAGCCGGTAATTTCTTCCCAGCCCTTCTGATAGCGGATGATGAACCCGTACTCCCAGCAGTGCTCTGCGACCCACTTGCCGCCCTTTGTCGCGCCGAAGCCGCCCGTCAGGTTCACCTTGTCCGACTTCTGCCCAACGTCCATGACCAGCCCGGTTTGATGCTCGCTCGCGCCGGGACGCGCAACGTACTCATCCGCCTTTTCGACGCTGCCGTGCACGCGCTCCAGCTTGTTATTGTAAATCGTCTCCTGCCGCGCATAGCTGCGGTAGCCGCTGACGGCTTTGAGCGTGATGCCAATATCCTTCTTGCACGCATCAAACATTTCTTCCAGCGCCAGCGCCGCCTCCTGCCGCATTTGGCGAATCTGCCCCGGCACATCCGCCGTCACCGTCTCCGGTTCATAGGCGCGGGACGCCAGCCACTGCCGATTCTGCAAAAACAAAAAGCCGTCCACATCGTTCTGCGGCGCGGCTGCGTCCAGCGACGAGGAAATCATCATCGTACCTGCCGTCGCCAAGGCGGCAAGCGTTTCCAGCAAAGAAGCCATAAGTACCTCCTTGGGCAATTTTTCGCGAAGAACTGCCCTTCTCTTCTATTATAGCTTCTTTTCCGCCACTTGCAAGCGGTCATGAGCAAAATTTACATGTTTGAGCGGCGAAAAAGCCGTCCACAATAGCCGTCGAGGAGGCGAAAAGCTATGAAGAAAACGCATTTGCTGTTGATGCTGGCGCTCTGCGCGACGCTGCTTGCGTCCTGTTCCGCCGGCGAACCCGACGTGACCCAGACGCAGCCTGTTCCGTCCATCAGTCCGACAAATACGCCGGATGAAAACACGGTGCTGCCCGGTCTGGACGATGACATCATTCTGCCCGACGGCGGAAGGAATGATTCCACGACCCGCGAAGCCACCGGCGTGACCAGCATGGACAAGGCGCGGCGCGTCATCGAGCAGCTGGAAGAGGAACTCGAACGGCTCTCCGAAGTCAAGGAGGCGCACGTCATCATTGCGGGGCATAAAGCCGCCGTCGCGCTGACCTTCGACGACCAGTACAAGGCAGGCATTGACGACCGCTTCCGCAAGATTGTCCGCGAGCGCATCGACGGCGTGATTGGCGGCATCGACACCGTCGCCCTGACGACGGACAAAACCGTCATGGACGCGCTGGAAGCCTTGCAGGATCGTCTGGACAGCGTGAGCGACATGTCGTCCCTGCAAGCGGAGCTGGACAAGATTCTCGAAACGATGAACGCCGCGAGCCGTGCCAAAGCATAACGCGGCGGAGCAGCCGCCCCGAACGAAGCGTACCTTTTCCGTGTGGAATGCTATCGCGGAAAAGACACGTTTCCTTCTGATTTCGTCCGACGGCGGGCATTCCGCCTCGGCTTGCAACCATTTCCAGCGTAGCTTCGCCTCCTCCGGCGCATCCTAACCCTTGAAACCAGCGACAGGAGGTGAAAAAGCATGGCCAGCAAGAACAATAACCGCCAGATGGTTCCCGAAGCGCGTCAGGCGCTGGACGACATGAAGTTCGAGATTGCCCGCGAACTCGGCGTGGATGTCAAGGGCTACGGCGGCGACCTGACTGCCCGCGAAAACGGCGCAATCGGCGGTTCGATGACCAAGAAGCTCATCGAGCAGGCGCAGCGTCAGCTTTCCAGCAAGTAAGCGACAAGCATGTAAAGGAGGAGTCTCATCATGTATCAGAAGAATCAGAACCAGACGCAGGTGCCGAACCTGAACAACGCTTCCGTCCAGCATCCCTCGACCAGCCAGCCCGGCGGCATGGTGCCCGAAGCGCGTCAGGCGCTGGAGGACATGAAGTATGAGATTGCCGGTGAGCTGGGCATCAACCTGAAGCAGGGCTACAACGGCGACCTTCCCTCCCGTCAGGCGGGCTCCATCGGCGGCTACATGGTCAAGCGCCTGATTGAGCAGGCCGAGCGCCAGATGGCGAACAAGTAAATCCGGATTCGCGCGCGCTTCGCAGAGACAACCTGCGGGGTGCGCGTTTTATACTATTTCCAGATAAGAATGCGCCAAGATGCGCCGCGAATTTTTCATTCTGGCTAACGTGAATGAAACGCAGCGTAGCAGCGCTACGCTAAGTGGAATGAGCGGACGCCAGAATGGAAAAGGCGCAAGCAGATGGCGCAGGTGAATCTGGAAATAGTATTACATTATTTCCAAATGGTATACACCTCCAGTCACTGCCAACATGGGCAAACCCCAAAAGTTTGGGAACCGAAGGGGTCAAGGGGGGCGATCGGAAAGCCCCCTTGTCGCCTCCGCAGAGGCGAAATTCCCCTGCATAATCGCCTGCTTCCGCCGATACAATGGGGACAAACCCGCATTTTAGAGGAGGAACAGGCAATGCAAACAGGCAAACGGCTTTGGGCGCTGACATGCTGTATGCTGATGATTTTCCTGCCGGCGGCGCAGGCGGCACAGCCCCTGGAATCCGGCACGCCGATGACGCTGACGACCCCATCCGCGATTCTGGCGGAAACGGCAACCGGCACAGTGATTTTCGAGAAGAACGCCGACGAACGCCGGGAAGTCGCGTCCATCACGAAGCTGATGACGGCGCTGCTGGTGCTGGAGGCGCTCGACCGGGAGGAAATCGCGCTGACGGACAGTGTGCAAATCAGTCCGCGTGCGGCGGCAATGAAGGGTTCGCAGGCCCTCTTAGATGCCAGCGCCGTCTATCCGCTGGAAGACCTGCTGCGCACAACCATCATGGCGTCCGCAAACGACTCCGCCGTCGCGCTGTCTGAATACATTGCCGGGAGCGAGGAGAATTTCGTTGACCGCATGAACCGCCGCGCCGCCGAACTCGGCATGACGAACACAAACTACGTCAACTGCACCGGTTATCCGCAGAGCGGGCAGTACACCACCGCGCGCGACGTGTGCCGATTATGCTGCGAAATTGCGAAGCACCCGCGCTACAACCAGTATGCGTCCGTCTGGATTGACAAGCTGACCCACCCCGGCGGGCGCGTGACCGACCTGACGAACACGAATCGGCTCGTGCGCTTCTACGAAGGCTGCGACGGCTACAAGACGGGTTCGACCGACGCGGCAAAATACTGTCTCGCGGCGACGGCGGAGAAGAACGGGATGCGCCTTGTCGCCATCGTGCTGGGGACGCCCGTGAGCCAGACGCGGTTCAACGAAGCGCGGCAGATGCTGGATTACGGCTTCGCGACATATCGCCGGGTGGTGATTGCGAACAAGGGCGATTTGCTGGGGCAAAATGTCGAGGTTCGCGGCGGCAGCGCGGAGAGCGTTCCGCTGGCGCTGGGGAGCGGGCTTTCGATGCTGCTGAAAAACGGGCAGCAGAGCGGCTTGTCGCTGTCCGTACAGCTGCCGGAGAGCGTCGATGCCCCGATTGCGCAGGGGGATGTCATCGGCTTGGTAGATGTGCTGCTGGACGGGCAGGTGATTGCGAAATTGAACTGCGTCGCTGCGGAGGATGTGCCGCGTCCGGGGTTCATCGAGGGGCTGCTGCGGATTCTTCGCAACTGGCGGTGAGGGGAAAGGAGCAATGATTGAAAACAGGGGAACGCCCGCGCAGGACGCTCCCCTTTCTTCATATGATTAAACCGCCGCTGACACCCAGCACCTGCCCCGTAATAAACGACGCTTTCTCCGATGCCAGAAACAAGATGGCTTCGGCGCATTCTTCCGGTTCGCCGATGCGCCCCAGCGGGGTTTCGTCCGCCAGCGCCGCCAAATCCTCGTCCGACAGCTCGGCATTCATGGGCGTGCGGATGACCCCCGGCGTGACGCAGTTGACACGGATGCCGCTGGGGCCCACTTCCTTCGCCGTCGCCTTCGTCAGCCCAATCACGCCCGCTTTCGCCGCGGAGTACGCCGCCTCGCAGCTCGCGCCGACCTCGCCCCACATGCTGCTGACGTTGACAATTGCGCCGTGTCCGCGCGAAATCATCCCCGGCAGGACGGCGCGCTGCAAGTAAAACACGCTGTCCAAATCAGTTGCCAGCAGGTGATGCCATGTTGCGTCCGGCATGTCGGTCAGCAGTCCGCGATAAGCGATTCCGGCGCAGTTCACCAGCGCGTCGATGTGCTTGTAGTCCTTCAAAATCGCCGCAACGGTATCATTCACCTGCTCGGAATCCGCAATATCACAGGTGCGGAACGCCACGTCCAGCCCCTTCCCGCGCAATTCGTCGGTAATCGCCTGCGCGCGTTCGGGGTGCGTCCGGCAGAGGAACACAACCGCCCAGCCATCCTGTGCGAACAGGCGGACGCACGCCTCGCCGATGCCGCTGCTGCCGCCGCTGATGAGGGCAATTCGCCGCATGGCTTATTCCTCCCCGATGCGGCGGATGGTTTCGTCCAGCAGGGCGCGGAACGTCCCCTTGACGCGCGCCGCCGTCTCGATGACCTCCTGCTCGTCCAGTGGCTGATCGATGATACCCGCCGCCATGTTGGTGATGCAGCTCACACCCAGCACGCGGATGCCGCAGTGCCGCGCGACAATCGTCTCCGGCACGGTGGACATGCCGACCGCGTCCGCGCCAAGGATGCGCGCCATGCGGATTTCGGCGGGCGTTTCGTACGTCGGGCCGTTCATCCACATATACACGCCCTCCTGCAGGGGGATGCCGAGGGCTTTCGCCGCCTGACGGCATTTTTCCATCAGCTGCACGTCATAAGCGTGGGTCATGTCGGGGAAGCGCGTGCCGAATTCCGCGAGGTTCCTGCCCGTCAGCGGGTTATGGCCGGACATGTTGATGAAGTCGGTGAGCATCATCAGGCAGCCCTGCGCAAAGTTCAGGTTGACCCCGCCTGCCGCGTTGGTGACAACGAGCGTTTTCACGCCAAGGAGCGCCATCACGCGCACAGGCATGGTGACATCCTGCAGGTCATACCCCTCATAATAGTGGAAGCGCCCCTGCATCATGCACACGCGCTGCCCGTGGAGAGTGCCCGTCCACCAGCGTCCGGCGTGACCGGGTGCGGTGGACACGGGGAATCCGGGGATGTCCTTGTAGTCGATGTACTTTGCGTCTTGGAGGGCATCGACGTAATCGCCGAGCCCCGAACCGAGGATAACGCCGATTTCGGCCTCTCCGACGTGCTGGCGGATGGTTTCGGCGGCGGCTTGGAAACGCTGCATGGTTTCACTGCTCATGGTGATGATTCCTTTCTAAACAATTTCCGATACAAGTCAATAAACATGGGTGGCGACCGAAGGGGTCAAGGGGGCGATCGCAGACTTCGTCTGTTTCCTTCGCCCCTTGTCGCCTCCGCAGAGGCGAAATCCCCTGCTTACGGGAAAGAGCCGCTATGGTCGCAAGACCAGCTATTCGGTCGCGCCCATCGGCGCGACACAGCATAGATGTTGAGGGAAGCAGCTTGGGGGCGCGTCTGAGGACGCGCGAAGTTACTGGCAGGGACGCTTCGCTGCCTGCGCCCTTGTTGAGCGCTTTTGGCATACTGGTCGCCCGTGGAACAGTTGGGGCGTTGCCCCAAACCCCACCAGAGGCGCCCCCTCTGGACTCCGCAAGGGGCAGACGAAAAGGGACGAAGTCCCCCCCTTGACCCCTTTCGCGCGATTGAGTTGTTCTCTCTTCCTTACTTCTTCCGCGTGCTGCTCTTTTGTTTTTTTCCTTACTTTAATTTATCCATAAACGATGTCGCCCCGAACCGATCCGGCAGCCCCAGCCACTCCGCGCACGTCGCGCCAATATCCGCATAGGTCTTCCGAACCCCCAAGTCCGTCAAGCCCTTCATTCCCTTATGATACACCAGCAGCGGGATATGCTCGCGCGTATGATCCGTCCCCTTGAACGTCGGGTCGCACCCATGATCCGCCGTAATCACCAGCAGATCCTCATCCCCCAGCAGGTCGATAATCTCCGGCAGCTTGCTGTCAAAATACGCCAGCGCATCGGCAAACCCCTGCGGATCGCGGCGGTGGCCGTAGAGCATGTCCGTATCCACCAGGTTCGTGAAGCACAGCCCGTCAAACGGCTTGCGCATGTAGTCCAGCCACGCCTCAATGCACGCGGGATTCCCAGCGGCGTGGTTCGAGCCGGTCAAGCCGCGCAGGGCGAAAATGTCCTCAATCTTGCCCACGCCGTAGGATGCCATGCCCGCATCCTTCACAGCATCAAGCAGCGTGCGGCTGAACGGCTCCACGGAAAAGTCGCGGCGGCCGCTGGTGCGCTGGAACGCGCCTGCTTTTTCCCCCACGAACGGGCGGGCAATCACGCGCCCGACGCACAAATCACCCGTGAGCATCTCGCGGGCAATGCGGCACATCTCGTACAGCTCCTCGCGGGAGAAAATCGCCTCGTTGCAGGCAATCTGAAACACGCTGTCGGCGGAGGTGTAGACAATCGGTGTGCGCTTCGCCAGATGCTCCTCGCCCAGTTCGTCCAGAATCGCCGTGCCGGACGCGGGCTTGTTGCCGATGACCTTATGCCCGATGCGCTGCTCGAACGCGGCGATAAAATCCGCCGGGAAGCCGTTGGGGAACGTCGGGAAAGGCTTAGCGAGCGTCACGCCCGCAATCTCCCAGTGTCCCGTCGTCGTGTCCTTGCCCTTGCTGGCTTCGCGGCACATGCCGAACGCGCCGACCGCGTTTTCATCCGCCGGATAATGCGCGCCCGCAATCTGCCCCAGTCCCATATGCGCCATGTTCGGCAGCGACGGATGGCAGGCATCCACCGCGTGACCGATTGTACACGCGCCCACGTCGCCATAATCCGCCGCGTCCGGCAGCTCACCGACACCGCAGGCATCTAAAACCGTCAAAAAAATGCGTTTCATTTCGATCCGCTCCTATCTGTTGCGTAGTGGTTTCCCTACCGCTATTATACACGATAAATTCCGCTTTGAAAAGGCTTGTTTTTGGGCGAAAAATCGTGTATCATGGCAGATGAGGTGAATCATATGCTCCGCACTTTTGATGATATTTACGAAACCATGCCGTGGGACGCGGTGGATGCCGTTGTCTTCGACGTTGGACAGGTACTGCTGTCCTATAACCCGCAGGAAATTTTGGATGAGCATGTGCCGGATCGCCCCGACCTGCACCCGATTCTGCTGGAAAAGATTTTCCGTTCCCCCTACTGGCTCATGCGCGACCACGGGCTGATGACCCGCGACGAGGCCATTGAGGCTATGATCGGGCGCGACGAGCCGCTCCGCCCGTACATCACGCGTGTGATGCACAACTGGGTGGACTTGAAGAAAGTGCTGCCGGAGGGGCTGAAAACGCTGCAAAGCTGCAAGGCGCATTGCAAGAAGGTCTACGTCCTCTCGAATTATGCCGACGATGCCTTTGCGGTTGTCGAGCACAAGTACGACTTTTTTAGCCTCTTCGACGCGAAATTCGTCTCCGGGCGCTTGAAGCTGATGAAGCCCAGCGAGCAGATTTTCCAGTACGTCATTTCCGCCACGGGACACAAGCCGTCGCGCGTGCTGTTTCTGGATGACACGCCGGGGAACGTCGAGGGTGCGCTCTTTTGCGGCTGGCAGTCGCTGTGTGTGTCGCATCCCGGCAAGCTGACGGAATTTTTCGGCTTGGAATAACGCAAAGCCTTGAATTTTCCGCATTTTCCTCTTGACATACCCCCGCGAACGTGGTATCATTACCGTTGAGCCGCACGGGAGAGGTCTGTCACAATGCGCATCTGCGCAACCTCAGATTCCGGCGAGTATATAATAGGAGGTGCTTATTGTCATGTACGCAATCATCAGCGCTGGCAACAAGCAGTACAAGGTTTCTCAGGGTGAAACCATCTACATCGACAAGGTGAATCAGGCAGATGGCTCTGCTATCTCCTTCGACGCCATCATGGTCGTCAATGAAGGCGATGTCAAGGTCGGCACGCCCACTGTCGCGGGTGTGACGGTTGAAGGCAAGATCGTCGGTCAGGTCAAGGGCGAGAAGATTAAGATCTACAAGTACAAGTCCAAGAAGAACTACCATCGTCGTGCCGGCCATCGTCAGCCCTACACGAAGGTGGAAATCACCGCCATCAACGCCTAATGACGCGCGCTGTGCTTTTTGAGGACGCTGCCGGACGCATCACGGGTGTTTCCGTCAAGGGACATTCCGGCTATGCGGAGGAAGGCAGCGACATCGTCTGCGCGGGCATTTCCACGCTGCTCATCACCATCGACCAAGCGCTTTGCAGCCTGGTGGGGCTTTCCCCCATCGAACACGGCGGTGAAGATGGCTTCGCGGAGGTGCTGCTGCCGCCGGGAATCACCGATAAGCAGATGGAACAGGCGCAGCTGCTGTTTGGGGCGCTTCGCATCGGCTTTTCCGCCATTGCGGAGCAGTTCCCCGCGTATTTTCGGCTCACGACCCGCAAGGTTCATTGAGCCACGACCTTGATAGATAAATTGGAGGGTATTACCATGATGAAGTTGAATCTTCAGCTGTTCGCTCATAAGAAAGGTATGGGTTCTACCCGTAACGGCCGCGACAGCGAATCCAAGCGCCTTGGACCGAAGCGTGCCGACGGTCAGTTCTCTCAGGCTGGCAACATTCTTGTTCGTCAGCGCGGCACCAAGATTCATCCCGGTCAGAACGTGGGCATCGGCAAGGACGACACCCTGTTCGCGCTGGTGAGCGGCGTTGTCCGCTTCGAGCGTCTGGGCCGCGACAAGAAGCAGGTTTCCGTCTATCCTGTGGCGGAATAATCGCTTTCCCATCCGCTTTGAAACGCCTGATCGCCGCAGTGATGCGTCGGTCGGGCGTTTTCTGTTAGAGGATTTCATACTATTTCCAAATTCACCTGCGCCATCTGCTTGCGCCTTTTCCCCGTTGGCGTCCGCTCATTCCACTTAGCGTAGCGCTGCTACGCTGCGTTTCATTCGCGTTAGCCAACGTGAAAAATTCGCGGCGCATCTTGGCGCATTCTCATTTGGAAATAGTATCAGACGCAGTTCGCGCGCGAATTACTCCGCATTCCGAATTCCGCATTCCGAATTTCTTTCAGGAGGTTTCCATGCGTTTCTTCCGTACTTCCCCTGAAAAACTCCCGGCGGCTGAATCCGAGATGATTTTCTCCAAACAGGACTTGAAGCAGCTGCTTTTGCCGCTCTTGGCGGAGCAGTTTCTCGTTGTGCTGATTGGCATGATGGATACCATCATGGTGTCCTACTGCGGCGAATCGGCAATGAGCGGCGAATCGGCGATGAGCGGCGTTTCGCTGGTGGACAGCATCAACGTGCTGCTGATTGGCGTGTTTTCCGCCTTAGCGACGGGCGGCGCGGTGCTGGTCAGCCAGTATCTGGGGCAGAAGCGCCCGGATGCCGCGAAAACTGCCGCAAAGATGCTGTTCTATGTCGTTTTGCTCGTTTCGCTGGCGATTATGGCGGTTTGCCTGATTTTCCGCAAACCGCTGCTGTTCGCCATCTTCGGCAATGTCGAAGAGGACGTCATGACAGCAAGCCAGATTTACTTCCTCATGTCGGCGCTCTCCTATCCCGTCATGGCGATTTACAATGCCTACTGCGCGCTCCTGCGCTGCATTGGCAATCCGCGCGCAACGATGTTCTCCTCCTTCATCATGAACATCGTCAACCTCATCGGCAACAGCGTGACGATCTTCTGGCTGGGCTGGGGCGTGATGGGCGCGGGGCTGGCGACGCTGATTTCGCGCTCCGTGGGCGCGTACATCACGCAGCGTGCCCTCCGCGACCCGCACTGCCGGATTCCGTATCCGGGCATGTTCCCCTTCGAATGGCATCCGAGCGAGGTCAAGAAGATTCTGAGCGTCGGCATTCCCAGCGGCTTTGAGAACGGGCTGTTCCAGCTCGGCAAGCTGCTGCTGCTGAGCATGATTGCCACCTTCGGCACCGCCAGCACCGCCGCGAACGCCGTCGGCAACACGCTCGGTTCATTCCAGTGCCTGCCCGGAAACGCCATCGGGCTGGCGATGATTGCGGTCGTCGGGCAGTGCTGCGGCGCGCACGCCTACGATCAGGCGAAATTCTACACCAAGAAACTCATGCAGATTGTCTACCTCTGCATGGGCACGCTGAACATCCTGATGCTGCTCTGCAACCCGATTATTACCCTGCCGTTCAACCTCTCGCCGGAAGCGACGGTGCTTGCGCGGCAGATTGTGGCGCTGCACGGCGCGGGCTGCGTGATTTTCTGGCCGATGTCCTTCACGATGCCGAACGCGCTCCGTGCGGCGGGCGACGCGAAGTACACGATGACGGTCGCGGTCTTCTCGATGGCGGTTTTTCGCATCGGCTTCGGCGTTTTCCTCGCGACGACGATGGGCATGGGCGTCATCGGCGTATGGATTGCCATGCAGATTGACTGGGTGTTCCGCATCATCTGTTTCCTGATTCGCTGGCACAGCGGCAAGTGGCAGACGAAGACGCTGGTGTAAAGAAAAGCGCGGTACGCTTTCCCCGGAATGGGGGTGTACCGCGTTTTTTGTTGTGCCGACTTTTGTGACAGCCGTAGTTGATTTCGCTACCATTCAGGTCATTGCCATGCTTCCAGAGGGCAAAGAAAACGAACGAAGTTCGCGATCGCCCTCTGGACTCCTTCGGCGGTCGCCTCCCATGTTACTGGACTTTTGGGGAAGGTTTTTTAGTTACTGGCAGGGACGCTTCGCTGCCTGCGCCCTTGTTAGCGGCTTCCTTGAAATCGAGCGCCCGAAAAACAATTGGGGCGTTGCCCCAAACCCCACAAGGGACGCTGTCCCTTGACCCTGCAAGGGGCAATTTGCCCCTTGACCCCTTCGCGCGATTGAGTTGAGCGCTCTTCCATACTTTACCCGCATGTTAATCCGTCAGGCGTTCCTTCGTCTCGCGTCCCTCACGCAATAATTTTCTCATCCCTTCCCTATCCTCATCCCGCAGCGCGTCCCGATACTCCGTCACCCGCTGCACCAAGTCCTCCACCACCGGCAGAAGCGCCTCTCGATTATCAAAGAACAGCTCCGTCCACATATCCTCATTTAGCCTTGCCACGCGGGTCATATCCGCGAAGCTCCCTGCCGAGAACCCGCGGTGCTTATCCGCCAGCGGGCACTTCACATACGCGCTCGACACGACATGCGCCAGCTGTGACGTATACGCAATCATCTCGTCATGCGTCTTCGGCGTCGTGAACTGCACACGCAGGAAGCCCAGTTTCATGAAAAAGTCGCGGGCGCGCTGCAAAACCGCCGGGTCGTCGTCGCCGTGACCGCACAGAATCATCGACGCATGGTCGAACAGATCGTCGCGGGCGTACTTGAAGCCGCTGTACTCGCGCCCCGCCATCGGGTGTCCGCCGATGAAATGCCACGCATACCGCTGTGATACGGGAAACAGTGCGTCGCAAATCACCTGCTTCACGCCGCCGCAGTCAATCACAAGGCTGTCGGGCTTAAAGTCCGCCGCGTGCGCGGTCACATAGTCGATAATCCCCTGCGGGTACAGGCAGATCAGCACAACATCGCACTGCGGCAGCGTCTCCGCCGTCAGTTCGCCGTCAATCGCCTCCATCAGGAACGCGCGGCGCATCGTGTCCGCATTCTTATCCGTGCCATAAACCGTGTACGGTGTGTGGAGCTTGATGGTTTTCGCGAGTGAGCCGCCAATCAGTCCCAAGCCGACAATACCTACATTCTGCATAAAAAAATCCTCCGTTCTTCTGCACTCCCGTTTCAAGGAATGCGCTGCAACGGAGGATTTCGACATATCATGCGTTTTTTCCTGCTGATTTACGCCTGAACCGTGGCTTTCTGCTGCTTTTTCTGCTTTTTCGCCGGCTGATCGCCAATTTTCGGGACGTGGTATTCGCACTTTTCGTCAAAGCGGACGGATTCCGGCGGCTTCTCCAGTTCTTCTGGATGATTGAGCAGATACGACATCGTGCCGAAGAACGCCGCGTAGTGCGCGCCGGAGCAGACGCGCTCATCCGCCGTGATGCCGATGGGCAGGAAGCGCTTCATGCGCGCCTCGCCCTTCTCTACCACGGCAACCTTCTCCACGGTACCCATGCCGAAGAACAGCGTAACCGAACCGAAGTTGTAGATGTGGTGGTTGACGTGATGCAGGCCGATGGAGGCATTGTTGGTGATGTACATGCTGGTATGGAAGGGCAGCTCGTCCAGCAGTGCGCCGGGGCAGAGCCCGTAGCGATCAAGCAGGCGAACCAGCGCGACGATACCCGTTGCCAGACCCGGCACGACCAGCACCGCTTTCGCCAGCTTATCCGCGAAATTCTTCTTGTCCTCGCCGCGGTTCGCGTTGATGACCTTTTCCATGCGGTCGCGCACGTCGTAGATGGTGTCGGTCAGGTCGTACTTCACCTTCACCGCCGTCTCGCCCATTTCGGCGTTCTGCGGGTTCTTGAGCATCGTGAAGGACACGGCGCACATGTTCCGCGCAAAGAACTGCTTATTGAGGATGAAGCGGTTGATTTCCGGGTGCTGGGACACAGTGCGGACAAACGCGGCGATAATAATCTGCATGAACGTGATTTTCTCGCCCTTCGCCGCCTGCGCCGCAATGTAGCGCGTCAGCAGCTCATAGTCCACGCGATGCTGCAGGAAAACCTGCGCGTCGCAGCGCATGGGCATCAGGTACGGCGTAATGCCGACGATGGGGTCAATGGACGACACGCGCCGTCCGTCGGGTCGGAATCCGAACATGGTATTTTCCTCTCTCTCTTGTCCTCGGCTGTCCATCGGAATGAATGAAAAATGAATGATTTCAGCCGCAATTTTATTGTAAGGATTTTGGGCGATTTGTCAATAGGGCATCGGCGGATGATTTCGGATGTGCGCAAAAAGGCACTGCCGCGCTGCAGCAGTGCCCATTGCTTTGCCCTTTGGCTGGGATTTTTACCAAGTCGCCTTCATGGCCTGTTCCACGCACTTCTGGTGATCTGCATCCACGCGGTCTGTACCGTGGGTCTTGCTGCCGTAGAAGTGCAGGCAGAACTGCCCATCGAAGTTGTTGTCCAGAATTGTGTTTGTGCCGTGGGGTTCGGAGTAAATCGACGCGGCATACACATGCCCGTTGTACTTCACCAGCACTGCGCGGCGGCGCCAGCTGAACGTGCCGCCGTTGATTTTCTTGAGAATCGCGGTATCTTCCGCCGTCAGCGGCTCGGCGTCCATATGGTTGCCGCCGCTCTGCCGGCGCGCGGAGAAAATCAGCCCCGTGCTGACGTCCTTAATCTGGAATACAGCGCCGTTCGGGATGACGTTCTTGCCGCCATTGAACCAGTCCAGTCGCTCAGTGGTAATCTTGCCGCTGCTGGCGCTCGCCACGGCAGATTCAATCTTCTTGAGCGTCGCGCTGCCCGCCACGCCGTCCGCCGTCAGACCATATTTCTTCTGGAATGCCTTGACGGCGCTCTCGGTCGTCGAGCCGAACGAACCGTCGACATACGCCGTGTAGAAGCCCAGCTTCTTCAGGTTGGTCTGCAGCGTCTTGACTGCCGTGCCGGTTGCGCCCTTGCGGAGCGAATCGTCATCGGTGCTGGTATTGCTGTCCGCGTTCTTGTAGGCGCTGTCGAGCTTTTTGAGCGTTTCGCTGCCCGCCACGCCATCCGCCGTCAGGTTATACTTCTTCTGGAATGCCTTGACCGCCGCAACCGTCGTATCGCCATAATCGCCGTCAATGGACGCATTGTAGAAGCCGAGTTTCTTCAGCTTCGTCTGCAAGTCCTTGACGGCGCTGCCGGTTGCGCCCTTGCGGAGCGAGCCGTCGTCCTTGTCGCTGTCCGCGTTCTTGTACGCGCTGTCGAGCTTTTTGAGCGTTTCGCTGCCCGCCACGCCATCCGCCGTCAGGTTATACTTCTTCTGGAACGCCTTGACTGCCGCAACCGTCGTATCGCCATAGCTGCCATCAACATAGGCGTTGTAGAAGCCGAGCTTTTTCAGCTTCGTCTGCAGATCCTTGACCGCGCTGCCGGTTGCGCCTTTGCGGAGCGAGTCGTCGTCCTTGTCGCTGTCCGCGTTTTTGTACGCGCTGTCGAGCTTTTTGAGCGTTTCGCTGCCCGCCACGCCGTCCGCCGTCAGGTTATACTTCTTCTGAAACGCCTTGACCGCCGCGTATGTGCCCGAACCAAACGTGCTGTCCACCGTGCCGTCGTAATAGCCAAGCTTCTTCAGCTTCGTCTGCAAGTCCTTGACGGCGCTGCCGCTGTCGCCCATGCGGAGCGAATCATCGTCCTTGTCGCTGTTCGCGTTTTTGTACGCGCTGTCGAGCTTTTTGAGCGTTTCGCTGCCCGCCACGCCATCCGCCGTCAGGTTATACTTCTTCTGGAACGCGCGAACCGCCGCGTATGTGCCCGAACCAAACGTGCTGTCCACCGTGCCGTCGTAATAGCCAAGCTTCTTCAGCTTCGTCTGCAAGTCCTTGACGGCGCTGCCGCTGTCGCCCATGCGGAGCGAATCATCGTCCTTGTCGCTGTCCGCGTTCTTGTAGACACTGTCCAGCTTTTTGAGCGTCTCTTTGCCTGCAATGCCATCCGCCGTCAGGTTATACTTCTTCTGGAACGCCTTGACCGCCGCGACGGTCGTATCGCCATAATCGCCATCGACATAAGCATCATAATAGCCGAGTTTTTTCAGCTTTGTCTGCAAATCCTTGACGTCGCTGCCCGTGCTCCCCTTTTCCAGCCGCGTCGCGCTGCTGGAAGAACTGGAACTGCTGGCCGTCTTGGTCACGCTGACATACGTTTTATAGACATAGCCGGTGTATTTCCCGTAAGTCACTTTATACCAGCTGCCGCTTTTGCCGAGAATCTCCAGCTTCGTGCCTTTGGGCAGGGTTTGCAGGGCATCGCTGGTCGAGGATGCTTTTTCGCGCAGAATGAGCTTGCGCGCAGTGACCGTCGCCGTATCCGCCAAGGCGGAGGAACAGCCCAGCAGCATCAGCGCCACCGCGCCGGACAGCAGTCGCCGCAGACCGGAATTCATCATAGGGAAATCACTCCTTTCCGTACAGCCTGATTTTATTACAAAATTGTTTCATTGTCAAGAGGTTTTTTCCCTGTGAATTGTAAATTCTGCGGCGTTTTCGCGGATTTTCCCCCGTTTGATTCGGCAATTATCTGCCCGTTTTCAATATCTTTTTTTTGTTTTCCCATGAACATGTTTCCGATATTTGATAAAATGTTACGTTTTTGTTGAGCGGGTGAAAATTTTTCGCGCCGCTTTGCTGTCCGAGCGTCATTTTGCTGTTCGCCTTGATGAATCGGCGGAATTGTGATATAATGAAAATTGGTGCTTTGTCACCGTTGCGATTTTGATATACTTCCTTCATTATAAGAGGAGTTTTTTCATGGCAAATCAAGCAAATCACTATGATGCGGGCAATATTCAGGTGCTGGAAGGGCTGGAAGCGGTTCGGATGCGTCCGGGCATGTATATCGGCACCACCTCGACACGCGGTCTGCATCACCTGCTCTGGGAGATTGTGGATAACGCGATTGACGAGGCGTCGAACGGCTTTGCGGATGAGGTGCGCGTGACGCTGCACACGGACGGCTCCGCATCGGTGTACGACAACGGGCGCGGTATGCCCGTGGATGAGCATCCGACCATGCACGTCAGCGGCGCGGAGGTCATTTTCACCGTGCTGCACGCGGGCGGCAAGTTCAACAACGAGAATTACAGCTATTCCGGCGGTCTGCACGGCGTGGGCGCGTCGGTCGTCAACGCGCTGAGCAAGTGGCTGACCGTGGACATCTACCGCGATTTCAGCCATTATGCCATGCGCTTCACAAGTCAGTTCGACGAGAAGAAAGGCAAGGTCATCGCGGGCAAGCCGGACGCGCCCTTGGCAAAAGTCGGCAACACACGCAAGAAGGGCACACTCGTGCGTTTTCTTCCCGATGACGCGATTTTCGAGGACGTGCGCTTCAATTACGACACGGTGTTCCGCCGCCTGCAGGAGTTGGCATACCTGAACCGGGGCTTGAAAATTGTCTTTCTCGACGAGCGTGTGAGCGACCCCGCCCGCCGCGAAACGACCTTCCACTACGAGGGCGGCATCATCGACTATGTGCGGTATTTGAACGACGGCAAAACCGTCCTGCACGATCAGCCGATTTACCTCGAAGGGCAGAAGGATTCCGTCATCTGCCGCGTCGCCATTCAGTACACCGACGGCTATACCGAGAGCCTTTTTTCCTATGTCAACAACATCCCCACGGGTGAAGGCGGAACGCACGAAACAGGCTTCAAGGCGGCATTCACGAAGATGTTCAACGACTATGCCCGCCGCAATGGCTTCCTGAAGGAAAAGGACAGCAACCTGACGGGCGAGGACTTCCGCGAAGGCTTGAGCTGCGTGCTGACGACGATGGTCAAGAATCCGCAGTTCGAAGGGCAGACGAAGGGGCGTCTGGGCAACAGCGAAGTGCGCCCCGCGGTGGAGGGCATCATCACCCAGCAGCTGACAGACTGGCTGGAGAACCTCAAGAATCAGGAGATTGCCCAGCAGATTGTGCAGAAGGCGATTCGCGCCGCGCAGGTGCGTGAAGCCGCGCGCAAGACCCGCGACAACGCCCGCAAAGCAAATCAGTTAGACGCCGCGCCGCTGGTCGGCAAGCTCAGCGCCTGCCGCGGCAAAAAGGCGGAGGACAATGAGCTGTTCATCGTCGAGGGCGATTCCGCAGGCGGCAGCGCCAAGCAGGGGCGCGACAGCCGCTATCAGGCGATTCTCCCCCTGCGCGGCAAGCCCCTCAATGCCGAAAAGAAGCGGCTCGATCAGGTGCTGAGCAATGAGGAGTTCCGCTCGCTGATTACCGCGCTCGGCACGTCCATCGACGAGAATTTCAACCTCGCCAACCTCAAATACAACAAAGTCATCATCCTCTCCGATGCCGATCAGGACGGCGCGCACATCCGCGCCATTCTGCTCACTTTCTTCTTCCGTTACATGAAGGAGCTCGTCACTGGGGGGCATGTGTATATTGGGATGCCACCGCTGTACAAGGTGCAAAAGGGCAGCAAAGTCCTCTATGCCTACGACGACAAGGAGCTGGCGAAGTGCATCAAGGAAGCGGGCAAAGGCTACACGCTTCAGCGCTACAAAGGCTTGGGCGAAATGAACCCCGAACAGCTCTGGGCGACGACGATGGATCCTTCCCAGCGCAAACTGATGCAGGTGACGATTGAGGACGCAGCGCTGGCTGACCGCCGCATTACCATCCTGATGGGCGACAAGGTCGAGCCGCGCCGCGACTACATCATCGAGAACGCCGACTTCAATAAGCCGGATAATTTCGAGCTGCCGGAAGCTCAGCGAGGGGAAGGAAAGTAAGTTATGGCAAAGAAAACAAGCGATAACCGCCCGATTCCCAAGGATGACCCGTCGCGCATCCTGCAAACGACCGTCGAGGACGTGATGCACCAGTCCATGATTCCCTACGCGGAGCATGTCATTCTGGAACGCGCCCTGCCGCGCGTCGAGGATGGCTTAAAACCCGTGCAGCGCCGCATTCTCTATACCATGATGGAACTCGGCACGACGCCCGACAAGCCGCACCGCAAGTGCGCCCGCATCGTCGGCGACTGCTTGGGCAAATATCACCCGCACGGCGATTCCTCCGTGTACGACGCGCTTGTGCGCATGGCGCAGGACTTCTCCATGCGCGGTCCGATGGTCGATGGGCACGGCAATTTCGGCTCCATTGACGGCGACAGCGCTGCCGCCATGCGTTACACCGAGGCGCGCATGACGCCCCTCGCACTGGAAATGCTGCGCGACATTGAGAAGGACACCGTGCCGTTCCGCCTGAATTTCGACGACACGCTCAAAGAGCCGGACATGCTGCCCGCGCGCTTTCCGAATCTGCTCGTCAACGGCGCAAGCGGCATCGCGGTAGGGCTGGCGACGAACATTCCCCCGCACAATCTGGGCGAAAGCATCCGCGCGGCAATTGCTGTGATGGAGAATCCGAATATTCCGCTGGATGAGCTGATGAAAATCATCCCCGGCCCGGACTTCCCCACAGGCGGCGTGCTGGTGAAAAACGAGGAAATCCGCAGAGGCTATGAGACCGGACGCTCGAAGCTGTCCCTGCGCGCGCGCGTGCATGTGGAGGACGGCGTGAACGGGCGCAAGCTGCTTGTCATCACGGAAATCCCCTACATGGTCAACAAAGCCGCGATGCTGGAGAAGATTTTGAAGCTGTCGGAAGAAAAAAAAGGGCAGCTGCAAAACATCTACGACATTCGCGATGAATCCGACCGCGAGGGAATGCGCGCCGTCATCGAGCTGAAGAAGGACGCCGACCCGGACAAGGTGCTGAAAGTGCTCTACAAGTATTCGGACTTGCAGGTCACCTTCGGCGTGAACATGGTCGCCATCGCCGAGGGCAAGCCCGTGCAGATGGGGCTGAAAACGATGCTGGGGCACTTCATCCGCCATCAAAAAAACGTCATCACCCGCCGCACGGAGTACGACCTGAAGCAGGCGAAAGCCCGCGCGCACATTTTGCAGGGGCTGATGATTGCGGTGGACAACCTCGATGAGGTCATCGCGCTGATTCGCTCCTCGAAGAACCCGAAAGAAGCGAAAGCCCGCCTGATGGAGCGCTTTTCGCTGTCCGACGCGCAGGCACAGGCAATCCTGGACATGCGCCTGCAGCGGCTGACGAATCTGGAAATCATCGCCCTGCGCAAGGAGTACGAGGACATTCTGAAACTCATCGACCGCTTGGAGGGCATCCTGCACAGCGAGAAAAAGCTCTTGGCGGTCATCCGTAAGGAATTGCAGGAGATTGCCGAGGAATTCGCCGACGAGCGCCGCACAACCATCGAAAAAGCGGACGAATCCCCGCTGGAAGTTGAGGAAGAGACCGCCGCGCCGGAAGAGGTCATCGTGGCGTTCACGGGCGCGGGGCAATTGAAGCGCATGAATCCCGCGCTCTACAAAAAAACGCCGCTCCCGACCCGCACGGAGGACGACAAGGAGTTCGCCGACTTCCTGTTCATGGCCAAAACAGACGAGACGCTGCTCATCTTCACCGACCACGGCAACTGCTATCCCCTGCCTGTTGCGTCGCTGAACGAAGTCAAGCCCAAGGATCGCGGGCAGCTGCTTTCAGGCGTGCTGGCCGGGCTGGAGGACGACGAGAAGGCGCTGTGGATGACGTGCACCCGCATGGCGGACGTCGGGCACCTGCCGGACATTCTCTTCATCACCTGTCAGGGCATGGTAAAACGCACCGCCGCCGCGGATTACGACGTGCGCAGCAAGAAATTCGCCGCCGTGAACGTGAAAGACGGCGACCGTCTGCTGACAGTTCTCCCCGCCGCCAGCCGTGACGACCTGCTGTTGTTCACCCGCAGCGGTCTGTGCATCCGCTTCTCGCTCGACAGCGTGCCGGTGCAGGGGCGCGTCGCCGCCGGGGTGCGCTGTATGCAGGTGGAGGACGGCGACGAGGTCATCTGGTGCGGACAGCTGCAAGACAGCGACCAAATCGTGCTGCTGACCGACCGCGGCTACGCCAAACGCCTGCTCTCCGTTGATTTCGAGAAGCAGAACCGCAACGGCAAGGGCGTGAAGTCGTTCTATTTCAACAAAAATGGCAGCAACGGCAAACAGCTTGTAGGCGTGGTGCGGTTGGAGAAGGACGATCACCTGATTCGCGTGCAGCAGGCGAAATCCCCCGCGACGCTGGTGGAAAGGGACAACGTGCGCCTGCAAGGCAAGCAGGATCGCGGAACGCCGCTGGTTATCGCGGTGATGGACGACGTGGTGACGTGGGCTGAGCTGTTGGAATAACAACACCCGCATGGCGCCGAAAAAAGGGTCAAGGGGCAATGCCCCTTGCGGGGTTAAGGGGCGGCGCCCCTTATGGGGCTTGGGGCAACGCCCCAACTGTTGCTCCGTTAAACCTACTCAAAGAGGAAAAACAAGTCCGGCAACTTCGCCGCAGGCAGCGAAGCGTCCCTGCGCACAAACTAAAAAACTTCCAATAAAAATCAAGTAGCATCCAGAGGCGAACGCCGAAGGAGTCCAGAGGGCGATCGCAGACTTCGTCTGTTTTTATGTCCTCTGGAACTTGCGGAAGTTACCACTATGGAAATGAAGTCAACTATGCCTATCCGCATAAGCATCCAACTGCTTCATAGTTGGCTTTTCCCCTTGCAACAAGCGCCAAAACGTGATATGATGAGGACGAATGACGGAGGTGAACGCGTATGAATTCGCGCAACTCTTTTTCCTCGCTGACCATTACGCAGCTGGTGATTCACCTCACCGGCGCCCTGCTGGAACTCTACGCCGATGACACGCAGGAAATCCAAGTCATGGCATCCGGCGACGACCACGATATGAAGGCGGTTTCGCTCGCCCAGAACGGCGATACGCTGACGCTGGAGCAGTCCGCCGCCGCACTCTCGCCCTTGCCGCTCAGCGCGCGCTGGCTGCAAGTGACCATCCGCATTCCGCGCGCGTGGAAGGGGCGGGTCGAGATTCGCACGACGTCCGGCAGCGTGCATGTCCGCGGTTTGCAGGTCAGTGACCTGTCCGTGGAGTCGCTCTCCGGCTTCGTGATGCTCTCCGACTTGAGCAGCCTGAGCCTGAAGGTCAAGAACGGCAGCGGCGACATTGCCGGCAGCGACCTCTCCGGTCAGGATTGCAGCCTGTTCACGACGACGGGGATGCTCTGTCTGGAGCGCCTTGCGTTTCTGAACATCTCACTGTCCTCGGTCAGCCGGGGCGCAATGCTCTCTTTTGCGGAGATGTTTTCCACCTTCAAGGGCGGTTCGGTCGCAGGCGGCATCAGTCTGGAGATTCCCGGCGCGCAGTGTGACGCCATTCTTCGCTCGGTGTCCGGGCGGCTGCTGACGGACGGCGTATCCATCGTCGATGGCGCACCGTCTGTCCGCGTGACGACGGCTTCGGGCAACCTGACCATCCGGCGGATTTCCCCGGAGAAACTGACAGAAAACGAATAATTAGGAGGACGATTTTTATGGCACGACAGAACTTTGGCTTCGGCGGCGGCGCGAACATGCAGCAGCTCATGCGTCAGGCGCAGAAGATGCAGCAGGCGATGACGGACGCGCAGGAAAAGCTGGATGCGCAGGAGTACGAAGCGCAGTCCGGCGGTGGCGTGGTAAGCGTGAAGGTGAACGGCAAGCGCGAGCTGCTGTCCCTGACGATTGACCCCAAGGTCGTTGACCCGGACGACGTGGAAATGCTGCAGGACCTTGTGATGGCGGCGGTGAACGAAGCGCTGCGCAAGGGCGAAGCAAACCGCGAAGAGACGATGAACAAGATGGCGCCCGGCATGGGCGGCATGGGCGGTCTGTTCTGATGCCCGGACAAATCGAACCGATTGAGCGGATGGTGTCGGAGCTGTCTCGGCTGCCCGGCATCGGTCACAAGACGGCGGCGCGGCTGGCGTACCATATCGTCGGGATGCCGCTGGAGGATGTTCACGCGCTGGCAGCAGCGCTGTGGCAGGGGCGCAAGGCGATTCGCTACTGCGACGTGTGCGGCAATTTTTCCTCCGCTGAAAAGTGTGCCGTGTGTGCGGATGAAAACCGCCATAACGGGCAAATCTGCGTCGTGCGCGACCCGCGCGACGTGGCCGCCATGGAGCGGATGCACGATTACCACGGGCTGTACCACGTCCTGCACGGCACGCTGTCGCCGATGGACGGCATCGGGCCAGATGACATACACATCAAGGAACTGATGACGCGCCTGCAGACCGAGCCGGTCAGCGAAGTGATTCTGGCGACGAACCCCGACATCGAGGGTGAAGCGACCGCAACCTACATTGCGCGGCTCATTAAGCCCATGGGCATCAAGTGCACCCGCATTGCCCACGGCGTCCCCGTCGGCAGCGACCTTGAATACGCCGACGAAGTGACGCTCTCGAAGGCGATGGAGGGACGAAGGGAGCTGTGAGGGGAACCACCAGAGGCTCTGCCTCTGGACTCCGCAAGGGAGTTCCTCCCTTGACCCTTCCGCGCGATTGAGTTGAGCGCACTTTCATGCTACGCCCGCGTGTTTATCCAAGAAACGGATAAAATCAACCGCAAATAACCCCAAAAGCAGCGGCGCCGAAGGTTTCCAAAGGGCGATCGCAAACTTCGTTTGTTTTCATGCCCTTTGGTCGCGCCCGCAGGCGCGATTCCCCCTGCTGCGCAAAAGAATGCTTTTTTCGGCAGAATGCTATTTTCCAGCATTCTGCCAATTTTCTCATGAAACGAGGAATCTGCCGATGTTTCTTGCCGATACCCATTCCGATACCCTCTTCAGCCTTGGCGTTGGCAAACGCACCTTCGCCCAGACCGATATTACCCCTGACCGCCTGAGACAGGGCGGCGTCAGCCTCCAAACCCTCGCCCTGTGGAGCGGTCCGAAAGGTCCGAACGGCGACTATGAAGCCGTCGCCGACGCCGAATACGCCGCTATCCGCCACTTCACCGACGCGGGCATCCGGCAGGTCGATGACCCGGAGGATGTCAAGCCCGGCGAAAACACCTTCATGCTCTCCTTCGAGGGCTGCGAGGTATTCCAGAAGAGCGACGAGATGGTGGCTTTCTGGCGGCAGCGCGGCATCCGCATCGGCGCGCTGGTGTGGAATCACCCGAACGCTTTCGCCACCCCTGCCGCCGTGGACGCAGAAACGCACATGACCCCCGAAGGCATCCGCATTGCCCGTGTGATGCAGCGTCAGGGCATCAGTGTGGACGTCTCCCACCTGAACGAAGCCGGATTCTGGGACTTGTTCGCCAAGGGTGAGCGTCCGCCGATGGCGAGCCACAGCTGCTGCCGCGCCCTCTGCGACCATGTACGCAACCTGACCGACGACCAGATTCGCGCCATGATTCAGTACGGCGGCTACATCGGCGTGAATTTCTACCCGCGTTTTCTGTCTGCGGACTGCAAGGCGGACAGTGTGACGATTGCCCAGCACATCGACCATATCTGCCAGCTTGGCGGCTCGGATATTGTCGGATTCGGCAGCGATTTCGACGGCATCGAGGTGTCGCCTGACGACGTGCGGAATCCGGCGGAGCTGCCGAATCTGCTGACGGCACTGCGCAATTACGGCTACAACGATGAATCAATCGAGAGAATTTGCGGCGGGAATTTGAAGGCGTACTTTGCACGTTTGAAGTAACTGAAAAAACCGTCACGGAAGCGCACTCAAGCCGGGCAGGCAAAAAGGGTCAAGGGACAATGTCCCTTGCAGGGTGCAGGGACAGCGTCCCTGCGCACTAACTCCCGCGTCCGCAGACGCGGAATCCCCTTGCCCCTCATAATACTCCATCTGCTTGCGCCTTTTCATTTGGAAATCGTATAAATTCTCCCCTGTCCGGGCATCCTACCCGTGCAGGGGCTTTTTTGTCCCCCATGGAGGAACATTCGCATGATTGACCTGCGCCGCATCACCCGCACTTTCCCCGCGCAAGAGCGAAAATCGCCGCCGCTGCCGGTTCTGTCCGACATTACGCTGCGCATTCCGCCGGGGCAGTATGCCGCCATGGTTGGGGCAAGCGGGTCAGGAAAATCGACGCTGATGAACATCCTTGGCTGCCTTGATCGCCCGACCTCCGGGGTATATCGTCTGCACGGGCGGGACGTTTCAGCCTTGCCGCCTGACGAATTGGCGAAGGTGCGCGGCGAGGAAATCGGGTTCGTGTTTCAGGGCTTTCAGCTGATTCCGCGGTTGACAGCCATCGAAAACGTAATGCTCCCGCTGATGCTGCAAAGCGTCAGCGAGCCGGAACGCCGCGCCCGTGCGGAGCAGCTGCTCCTGCGTGTTGGGCTGCATTCGCGGATGCACCACCTGCCCGCGGCGCTCTCCGGCGGTCAGCAGCAGCGTGTCGCCATCGCCCGCGCACTCATCCGCCGTCCCGCGCTCATCCTCGCCGACGAACCGACCGGCAGCCTTGACCCCGACGCGACGCAGGAAATTCTTTCCCTGCTGGAGGATCTGCACCGCGCCGGGCAGACAATTCTGCTCATCACCCACAACCCGACCGTCGCCGCGCGCGCTGAACGTCGGCTTACCCTGCAAGGCGGGAAGATTTTCGAAGAAGGATGACTTTTGCCGTGTTCGCTTGCGTCCCCCGCGCCCGTGTGGTACAATAGACGCGAGGTGAACAACTTGGCGAAAACACTGTATTGCAAGAAGTGCAACATGGACGTGCCGGAGGGCGAAGCGTGCCCCGTGTGCGGCAAAACGCCGCCCGCCAGCTCCATGCGCGTCGCGTGGATGTACGCCCGGCAGCGCGCACTGGACTGGATGAGCTGGAACGCCGTGATGCGCATTGCCGTGCCGGTGCTGGGCGCGGCGACCGTGCTGGGGCTTGTACTGGAGCTGCTGCTTGGCGGCGGCGCGGGCGTTCGGCAATTATTGAACAGCGGATTTTTGTGGGTGATGGGGATGCTGCTCCTCTTTGTCGCGGCGGTCACGCTCCTCGTCTTCGCACTCGGCGGGGCGGACGAGCTGTACTGCGTGGTGGACAGCCGCGGCTTCCATGTGCGGACGGCACTGCCGGGGGCAAATCGCGTGAAGCTGTGGATGCACGGCAAATCCGCCGCTTTGATGGACACGGCGGACACAAACGGGCGCGTCATCATCAGCGAAAAAGACCTCGCGTGGAAGGACATTGCCCGCGTGCAGCTATGGACGGACAAGCGGCTGATGCTGCTGTATTCGCCGCGCTGGTGGATGAAGCTGTCCGTGCCGATTCTGCTGGCGAAGTGGAACGACGTGCTGACGATGGTGGACGAGAAGCTGGGCAAGAAGAAGGCGGTGGAGCTGCCGGAGGACTGGGCGCATCAGCTGCCGCCGCAGCGCGTGCAGGAGAAGAAACCGCGCAAAACCGCCATCGAAACCGACGTGATTCCGCCGCAGACAACGCTGCCGGAGGACGAGGAGGACTATCGCCCGCTGGATGAAGTGCTGGAAGAGCTGCGCGGAAAATAAAGAAAATCCATGCTTCAGGCTGTTTAGAAGCATGGATTTTTTATTATGGTTTCGTAAATATCTGCCGGATGAATCGTTCTGCCATCTGCGTCCAAACCGTCGCTTCCGGCACGATTTTGCGCGCCTCTTCGCCGGGGATGTTCGTCACCTGATTGCCCAGCGCCACCCCGTGTCCGCCGCGCGGGAAGACGTGGACTTCCGCCGGAACGCCCGCTTTGTGCAGCGCCATTGCCATCAGGAGCGTATTTTCCACGGGCACTGCGCCGTCTGTCCATGTGTGCCAGAGGAACGTCGGCGGCGTGTCAGGCGTGACGAGGTTTTCCAGCGAATGCGGCTGATGCGCGGCAATGTCGTCCGTCCCCGTGAGGCTGCGGAAGCTCCCGCGGTGCGCAAACTCCCCTGCCGTGATGACGGGGTACGAGAGAATCAGGGCGTTCGGGCGAACATCGGCGGGGGTGAGGTGCAGTTCCTGCCACCAATGCGCTTCCTGCCAATGCACACCGAGCAACCCGACAGCATGAGCGCCCGCCGAAAAACCACAGAGGGCGATTTGATTCGGGTCTGCGTGCCATTTTTCGGCGTTTTGGCGGATGGCGGCAACGGCGCTGGCGATGTCCTGCATCGGCGCGGGGAAAACCGCCGGGGCAACGCGGTAACGGACGATGACGGCATTCATGCCCATCGCGGCGAATGTCAATGCAATGGGTTCGCTCTCGCGGGTGGAAAGGTGCGTGTAACCGCCGCCGGGGGCAATGACGATGGTCGGGCGGCGGACGGCGGGGTCAGCGACCAAATCGGGGATGTAGACTGTCATGGAGCAGTTTTTCAAGGCGATTGTATCACAATACATAGATGATTTCCTCCTTGCGTGGGGGATTTCGCCTCTGCGGAGGCGACCAAAGGGCAATAAAAACAGACGAAGTCTGCGATCGCCCTTTGGAAACCTTCGGCGCGTCCCCACCCATGTTACTTGATTTGTATCGAAGCACCTAATATGAACCGTAGGTTCATTGGATAAACACGCGGACACTGCATGAGCGTGTCACCAACTCAATCGCGAGAAGGGTGTCGAGAGGGTCGAAGACCCTTCGTGGGTGCAGGGCAAAGCCCTGCTGGGGTCTAAGGGGCAACGCCCCTTGGTTCACCCCTTCTTCTCCGTCTTCAAGAACACACACAACACCAGCATCGCAATCGGGAAAATCATGCCAACGGTTAAGCCGGATTGCAGACCGCCGAGCGCGCCGGAAAACAGACCCACCGTCGTCGGGCCGGCGGAACAGCCGAGGTCGCCAGCAAGCGCCATCAGCGCGTACATCGCCGTACCCGCGCCGGGAAGCGCAAGCGCCGCCAGCGAGAACGTGCCCGGCCAGAAGATGCCCACCGAGAAGCCGCACAGCGCACAGCCCAGCAGTGCCGCCAGCGCATTGCCGCTCTGCGACGCCACAATGTAGCACACGATGCACAGGATGCTGGACGCAATCATGGCAGTTTTCAGCGGCAGTTTATCCGCAAACTTGCCATACAGGGCGCGCGCCGTGCCCATCGTGATGGCGAACGCGCACGGGCCGAGCAAATCTCCCATCGTCTTGGTGATGTGCAGGCCGTTCTCCGCGAACGTACTCGCCCACTGCGACATCGCCTGCTCCGACGCACCCGCGCAGACCATCATCACCATCAGCAGCCAGAACACCCGGCTCGTCAGCATCCGCTTCATCGGCATCTGCTGCGCTTCCTCCGGCACAATCGGGTACAGCGGCACGAAAGAGAAGTACACCGCGTTCGCAATCGGCACAATCATCCACAGAAGCGTCAGCACGCGCCAGTTGGCCGTGCCGAACGCGGCGAAGAACAGCGTCGAAAGCAGCACCAGCGCCACATGTCCCCAGCAGTAGAAGGAGTGCAGCAAGCTCATGGCGGCGCTCTTGCCCTCCGTCGGGCAAGCCTCGACAATCGGGCTGATCAGCACCTCAGTCATCCCGCCGCCGATGGCGTACAGCACAACCGCAATCATCAGCCCCGTCATGGGCGGCAGGATACCGGGTAGAATCGCCATGCCGGACAAGCCCAATACCGCCAGCACATGCGCCGCAACGATGCTCACGCGGTAGCCGATGCGGTCAACGAGCTTGGCGCTGAGCAGGTCAACGAGCAGCTGCACGGCGAAATTCACCGTCGTCATCATCGTTATCTGTTCCAGCGTCAGCGAAAATTCGGACATGAACGTGACGAACAGCAGCGGCGCGAGGTTATTGACAATCGCCTGCGTGATGTAGCCCAGATAGCTGGCGGCGATGGTATGGCGATAGGTCAGGCGGGACATGGGTGCAAGCTCCTTTGCGAAATTCACTGTCATGATGATAGCACGGAAAGGATTGCTTGTGAAGGGCGGTTTTTTCGACAAAAAATCACGCGCTGGAAGGGGCAGTTTTCACAATTTGACTTTTTCGCCGCAGTACGGACAATAGTCGCCGCGTGTCTCGACAACCTTCCCGCAGTGCGGGCAGCGGTTCATCCGTATCTTGCAAAACACGCATATCAGCACGATGAACCAGCACGCCGCACCGATGCAGCCTGCCGTCAGCCTTTCGCAATCGCTCTGCAACCATTCCCCGGCAATGAAGCACAAATCCACCACGAACGCGACAAGTGCAATCGCCTGCACCCAATTAACTGCCTTTTTATGAAAGCGCACCTTTTCCCCCGCTTCATTCTTCCCGTCTGCGGGCGAAATTGGCGATTTTCTGCTTTTGAACCACTCGTGCCGCAGAACTGTGCCGTCCAGCAGCTCATTGCTTTTTTTGATTTTTTCACCGCAGTACGGGCAGTATTCGCCGCGCGTCATGACGCTCTTCCGGCAGTTCGGGCAGCGGTTCAGCAGAATCTTGCAGATGATGCCAACCGCCGCGATGACAAAGAAAACGACAGCAAGGTGAGCTTGCATCGCCACCTTGTTATTGCCGTGCAGCAGGTTCACGATGCCAATGATTCCGTTCAGCATAAAGCCGATGCTGCCAGTGTACATTGCCCAATTGACTGCCTTTTTCACGAAAATGCACCTACTTTCCGCTTTATTATATCGTGTGCAGGCTGAATTTGCAAGTTCCTGCATTTGCTCCGCCCGGTTCGCAGGATTTTGCCGTCCGATGGCGAATTGTCTTGTGATGCCGTTTTTTTCGGCAGGAAAGGACTTGCCATGAATACGCGCAAAAACACGCTCTATAATGTTGCTTACCGCGTCTTTTCGATGCTGCTGCCGCTGGTGACCGCGCCGTACCTCTCGCGCGTCGTCGGGACGGAGGGCGTCGGGCTGTACGGCTATTCGTGGGCGATCAGCTATGTGTTCGTGCTGATTGGCCTGCTGGGGCTGGAAAACTACGGCCCACGCGAAATCGCCCGCGCCCGCGACGACCGCGACGCCCTCAACCGGACTTTCTCCGCCATCTGGAAGATGCAGCGCCTGGTTGCCGGGGTGACGCTGCTCGTCTGGCTGGTGTACGTCTTCTTTATCGCGGGCGAGGAGAAAATCATCTCCCTGAACCTGACGATGATGAGCGTCAGCTGCCTGGTCAACCTCGACTGGTGCTTAATGGGGCTGGATGAGTTCAAGCCCATTGCCCTGCGCAACACGGCGGTCAAGCTGCTTGCGGCAGCGGCGGTGTTCCTCTTCGTGCGCAAGCCGGAGGATTTGTGGGTGTACGCCTTCGTGTGGTCGCTCTCGACGCTGCTTGGCTGCCTTAGCTGCATGTTCAGCCTGCGCGGGAAAGTCACGCCGGTGAAGGTGACATGGAAGGAAGCCTTGAAGCATCTTGCCCCGTGCGCGCTTTTGTCGATTTCGGTCATCGCCGTGAGCGTCTACCGGCAGATGGACAAGGTGATGATCGGCGCGCTGGCGGACATGGCGCAAACCGGGCTGTACGAGAACGCGGAGAAAATCATCCTCTGCCTGTCCGGTTTCATTTCCGCCATCGGCACGGTGATGCTGCCCAAGGTCAGCCGCATGACGCGGATGAAGCAGATGGATGCGGTCAAGCGGCACATCCGCCTGAGCATGGAACTGGTGATGTGCATGGTGTGCGCAATGGCGTTTGGGCTGGCGGCGGTGGCGGTGAACTTCGCGCCCCTGTTCTACGGGGACGATTTCGCGTATTCCGGCACGCTGATGATTCCCCTCGCATTTACGCTCCTGTCAATTGGCTTCGCGAACGTCATCCGCACGCAGTGGGTGCTGCCGCAGGGCCGCGACACGATTTTCGTCCACAGTGTGCTGACGGGCGCGGTCATCAACTTGATTGCGAATTTTGTGCTGATTCCGCCGTTCGGGGCAATGGGCGCGGCGGCGGCGACGGTGCTGGCTGAGTTTTCCGTTCCTGCGGTGCAGTTTGTGTATCTGCGCAAGGAACTGCCGTATGCGCAGTACCTGAAAACAACGGGCGTTTACTGCCTGTTCGGGCTGGTGATGGCGGGCGCGGTCGCGCTGCTTGGGCACGTTCTCCCGCTGCACGGCTGGGGGAAACTCGCGGTTCAGGTCATCGGCGGTGCGACGGTGTATGGCGCGCTGTGCCTGACATACTGGAAATTGGCAAAGCGCAGCGACATTTTCCGCCTGATGCGGAGAAAATAAATTCGCCGTTCGCCTCATAAATTTTCCGCGTTCGGTGCATCCTGTTTCCAGCACAACGACTGGAGGGATGACCATGAACGCAAAGTGCAAGAAATTCCTGACGATGCTGCTGCTCGTGTGCGTAAGCATTGGAGCGGCGGGCTGCTCGGCGTACAGCAATCAGCAGTACTACGAGCGGGCGCAGCTGATGATGGGCAGCGGCGAGTATGCGGAGGCGGCGGAGCTGTTCCATCAGCTGGGCGAATACGAGGATTCGGCGGAGTACGCGCTGTACGCCGCGGCGCTGGATGCCCTGCAACGCGGCAAAACCGACTTGGCGCGGGCGAATCTGCTGGAAATCGCGCCATTCAAGAGTGCCGACCGGTATCTGCGCTATCTGGATGCGTTGGACGCGGAAAACGAGGGCGAACTTGATTCCGCGCTGGACATCTACGTCTCGCTGGGCAGCTTTGAGGACTGCGCGGAGCGGGCGCAGACGCTGGAAGCCGCGATTCCGGAGCAAGCTATCCGGCAGGGACGGCAGATGATGAGCCAAGGCGACTACGAGGGCGCGCGCGACCTGTTCCTCTCGCTGAACGGCTACGGGCAGTCCCGCGCACTTTCGGATGCCTGCACAGCGGCGATAGCGCGCAAGGCGTACTTGGCTGCGGAGGATTTGCTGGGCGCTGGCGACTATCTGGGCGCAATGAACGCCTTCGCCGCCATGGGCGACACGCTGGACGCGGCGCACCGGGCGGAGGAATGCCGCTTACTGCTGCTGAAGCAGGCGGAAGAAGCGTTTCAGGCGGTGACGCTGGAAACGGCGGATGCGCTGGATGAACAGCTCGAATCGCTTTCGGCGGACGCGGCATTTGCGGAAATTCGGCAGGCGCTGGCGGAGAAATTCGGCGTGAATCTTTCCCTGCTGCGTGCGGCGCGGAGCGAACATCCGTATGTGCTGCTGGGAACGTACCCGATGGGCGAAAGTGGCGCGGAGAGCGACGTGCTGTGGCAGGTGCTGCGCGTGGATGGCAACCAATTGGTGCTGCTGTGCTGCTCGGTGATTGACGCATCGAGCGTCGCGACGACGAGCGACCTGCCGATGGCGGACACCCCAGACGCCGCGGAGATTTCCCTGCCGTCCGCGGCGGACTTAGCGACGCTGACCGACCTGACCTGCACCGCGACCCCCTACGCCGCCGCACAGGGCGCTTCCGCCGTCTACTGGCTTCGCGATACGCTGGAGAGCGGCATCCACCCTGTCATTAGCGAAACGGGTGCATTGACCCTCCCCGCCGACACCGAAGTTCCCGGCATCCGCCCCTTAGCGCTGCTTGACCTGACGGCTTACGTTTTCACGGCGGGCGACGGGACGGAGGAGAATCCATATCGGTAAGGAGACCCAAGGGGCGTTGCCCCTTGGCCCCAGCAGGGACGCTGTCCCTGCACCCTGCAAAGGAGTTCCTCCCTTGACCCTTCCGCGCGATTCAGTCGTGCGCACTTCCATGCTGTGTCCGCGTGTTTATCCAATGAACCTACGGTTCATAAAAAACAATACCCCAAAAGTATGGAAGTGGTGACCCGAAGGGGTCAAGGGGGCGATCGCAGACTTCGTCTGTTTTCATTGCCCCCTTGTCGCCTCCGCAGAGGCGAAACCCCTGCAACACAATCGCGCAATCCGCTTAGAATAAACATCCGCACAATCAAGGGCGACGCTTCTCACACAGCGCCGCCCCTTTCTTATACTATTTCCAGATGAAAATGCGCCAAGATGCGCCGCGAATTTTTCATTCTGGCTAACGTGAATGAAACGCAGCGTAGCAGCGCTACGCTAAGTGGAATGAACGGACGCCAGAAGGGAAAAGGCGCAAGCAGATGGCGCAGTTGAATCTGGAAATAGTATTATACCTCCACCACCCCCGTGGCGACCCGCTCCACAAACACCTTGTCGTGTTCCACCAGCAGCATCGTCGGCTGATACTGCTGAATCAGCGTCTCCAACTGCACCCGGCTGAACACGTCGATGTAGTTCAGCGGCTCATCCCACACAAACACATGCGCCGGCTCGCACAGCGACCGCGCCAGCAGGATTTTCTTCCGCTGCCCTTGGCTCATTTCCTGCAAGTCGTGGTCAAACAACTCGCGTGGGCAGTCCATGTTCCGCAGAATCGCCTTGAAGAGCGTTTCGTCCACCTGCGCATCGCGGATGAAGTCGCGCAAACTGCCGCGCAAATCATCCACCCGCTGCCGCACGGACGAGAACGTCACGCCCGACGCAATGCGGATACTCCCCGTCAGCGCGTCACTTTCGCCCAGAATCCCCTTCAGGATGCTGGACTTTCCGCACCCGTTCGCGCCGACAAGCGCCAGCCGTTCACCCTGACGCAGCGTAAACCGCACGTTCTCGCAGACTGTCCGATTCCCGTAGCGAACCGCGCCGTTTTCCACCGAAATCAGCACGTCTTTCGGATGCGGCAGCGTCGTCATGCGCAGCGTACCGACCTGCTCGACGTTTTTCAGCAGCGTCTGCTTTTCCTCGATGGCGCGTTCCTGCCGCACCTGCGATGCTTTCGAGCGTTTCATCATCCGCTCCGACGCCGCGCCGAGAAAGCCGCGGTCTACTTTCCCATAAAAGGACTTATCCGCGTGGCGCTTATTTTCCTCCGCGCGATTGCTCCATTCCGCCGTTTTGCGCGCGGCGGCTTCCAGCTGCTTGATTTCTTTGCGGAGCGTCTCGTTCCGGGCGGCTTCAGCTCCGTTTTCGCCGTTCAGGCGCGCTTCAAACGTGTCGTAATTTCCCTGCATGACGTAGGTGTTCGCCTTGTTCAGGCAGACCACATGGTCAATCGCGCGGTTGAGGAAGGCACGGTCATGGCTGACGAGCAGAAAGCCGTCTTTGCGGCGCAGGTAGTCCGCCAGCATTGCACGACCGGGTGCGTCGAGGGAATTGGTGGGTTCGTCGATGAGCGGATAGGCGTCCTCGCGGGCGAATAGCGCCGAGAGCATCACGCGGGTCTGTTCGCCGCCGGAGAGCGTGTCAAACGGGCGGTTGAGCGCCTCTTCCGGCACGTTAAGAAGGGACAATTCGCGCATCAAGCGCCAGCCTTCGCACGTCGCTGCGGCGTTTTGGGCAATTTGCCATGCGGTCTGCGTGCCATCCGCGACGGGGTACGGGAACAGCACAGGCATCAGCGGGCAGTCGATTTTCCCTTTGCCCTGCAAATCGCCGGACAGCAGGCGCAGGAGGGTGGTTTTTCCGCGTCCGTTGCGGGCGATAAGCCCCGTGCGCCACGCCGTGTCGAGGGACAGGGACAAATCCGCAAAGACGGCCTCCGGTGCGCCGTCGTAGGTGAATGATAGATGTTCAATTTTCAGCTGCAAAATGAATTTCCTCCGCTTTGGTCAGCAGGGAGGGTAGAATTTTCTCTGCATAGGCAGGCTGGTTTTGTCTTTCTTGCTATTTTTCTTGTGTCGCAGAGGGGGTCGCGTCTGCGGACGCGACAAGGGGGCATGAAAACAGACGAAGTCTGCGCTCGCCCCCTTGACCCCTTCGGCTTCCACTACTGGCGTTGAGCGTGGGCGTAAGTACGGTTTTACGCTTTTAGGGCAATACCGCACAAATGAGTTGGTGCGATGGCGAATGCATTTTTTGTCAGATGCGATTGCAGAAATCGAAGGTTTACTGGAGGTAAATCGAGATTTCTGCAAGAAGCAGATGGCAGAAAAGGCATCGCCAGCGCTGCCGACGAATTGTGCGGTAGTGCCTTAGGTAATTCAAAATAAGCACAAGAAAAGCTGACCCGCTATGCGGTGATTTCTGCCATCACAAACAAACCGCTTTCTTGCGGTTCATTGCTTCCCTGCTCAGTCAACAGGTGCAGAAATCACAGACGCATATGCGGATCAGCCTCCTTCGCGCGTTGCTGTTTATCAGAATACCATTTTTCGGCGCACTTGTCAAGGTGGAAAAACGGTGGTATAATAGAAAGGAAGTTGATTTTGTCGGAGGATGTGCCATGAGTTTCACCCACCTGCATCTGCACACGGAATATTCCCTGCTGGACGGCGCGTGCCGCATTCCAAAGCTCGTCGAGCGCATCAAGGCGCTTGGCATGACCTCCTGTGCCATCACCGACCACGGCGTGATGTACGGCTGCATCGACTTCTATTCCGCCATGAAGGATGCGGGCATCAAGCCCATCATCGGCTGCGAGGTCTACGTCTGCCGTGACCGGCTGGACAAATCCGCCGCGAACCGCGAGTACAGCCACCTCATCCTCCTGTGTGAAAACAACACCGGCTATCAAAACCTGATGAAACTGGTCAGCGAGGGCTTCCTGACCGGCTATTATTATCGCCCGCGCATTGACTACAACCTGATTCGCCAGCACAGCGAAGGGCTGATTTGCCTCTCCGCGTGCCTGTCTGGCGACCTGCCGAAACTGCTGCTGCAAGGGCGCTACGACGACGCGGAAGCGTATGTGCGCGAAATGCAGGATATTTTCGGTGAGAAGAACTTCTATGTTGAAATTATGGATCACGGCATCCGCGAGGAGAAAATCGTCATGCCGCGCCTGATTTCGCTTGCCCGCGAAATGAATGTGCCGCTGGTGGCGACGAACGACTGCCACTACTTGGAGGAAAAGGACGCCGACGCGCAGGAAGTGCTGCTGTGCATCCAGACAGGCAAGACGCTTGATGACACGAACCGGATGCGCATGGACACGCGCCAGCTCTACGTCAAAAGCGAAGATGAAATGCGCACGCTGTTCGCCGCCTGCCCGGATGCTGTTGACCGCACGCAGGAGATTGCCGACCGCTGCAATGTGGAATTCGAGTTCGGCGTGACGCGCCTGCCGCATTATCCCGTGCCGGAGGGCGAAACCGCGCTGTCGATGCTCACGCGCCTGACGCATGAGGGCTTGCGCGAGCGCTATCCCGACGCAAAGGAGGACGACGAGCCGTGGCAGCGGTTGAATTATGAGCTGAACGTCATCTCGTCGATGGGGTATGTCGATTACTTCCTGATCGTCTGGGATTTTATCCGCTATGCCAAGAGTCAGGGCATCATGGTCGGGCCGGGACGCGGCAGCGGCGCTGGGTCGATCGTCGCGTACTCGCTGGGCATCACGATGCTGGATCCGCTGAAATATCAGCTGCTGTTTGAACGCTTCCTGAACCCGGAGCGCGTCACCATGCCTGATATTGACGTGGACTTCTGCTACGAGCGCCGGCAGGAGGTCATCGACTATGTGGCGCGCAAGTACGGCGCAGACCATGTGAGCCAGATTATCACCTTCGGCACCTTGCAAGCGAAGGGCTGCATCCGCGACGTCGGGCGCGTCTTAGGCATGAGCTATCAGGATACGGACGCGGTCGCGAAGGCGATTCCCTTCGACCTCGGCATGACGCTGGAAAAAGCGCTGACGCTCTCGCCGCTTCTCAAAACCATGTACGACGAACAGCCGGAAGTGCATCGACTGATTGACACCGCCATGACGCTGGAGGGTATGCCGCGCCACGCCTCCACCCACGCGGCAGGTGTGCTGATTACGGGCAAGCCGGTGATGGAGTACGTCCCCTTGCAGCGCAACGACGAGGTCATCACGACGCAGTACCCGATGGGGACGATTGAGCGCCTCGGCTTGCTGAAGATGGATTTTCTGGGCTTGCGGACGCTGACCGTCATCCGCGATACGCTGGATATGCTGCGCGAGCAAGGCATCGACATGAAGCCGGAGGACATTCCGCGCGACGACCCGGCGGTGTACGAAATGATTTCCGCCGGCGACACGGACGGCGTGTTCCAGCTCGAAGGCGGCGGAATGCGCACCTTCCTGACGAACATGAAGCCCACCTGCTTTGAGGACATTATCGCCGCAATTTCACTCTACCGCCCCGGCCCGATGGAGTCCATCCCGCGCTACATTCAGGGCAAGCAGAACCCGTCGAGCATCCACTACGAGACGGAGAAGCTGCGCCCGATTCTGGACGTCACCTACGGCTGCATGGTCTATCAGGAGCAGGTGATGCAGATTGTGCGCGATTTGGCAGGATACAGCTACGGTCGAAGCGACCTTGTCCGCCGCGCGATGGCGAAAAAGAAACACAAGGTGATGGCGCAGGAGCGCGAATACTTCATCCACGGCAAGCTGAACGACGACGGGACAATTGACGTGCCGGGCTGCGTGCGCAACGGCGTGCCAGAAGAAGTCGCGTCACACCTTTACGACGAGATGACCGCGTTCGCGTCCTACGCCTTCAACAAATCCCATGCCGCCGCGTATGCCGTCGTCTGCATTGAGACAGCGTGGCTCAAGCGCTATCATCCCGTGCCGTTTATGGCGGCAATTCTCAACAGCGTATACGGCAATCCGGCGAAAATCGCGGCATACATCCAGTACTGCCGTTCGCGCGGCATTGCGATTCTGCCGCCGGACGTGAACCGTTCGCAGTGGAAATTCACCGTCGCCAAAGCCCCGGACGGACAGCTGGGGATTCTCTTCGGCTTGGGTGCGGTCAAGACGGTCGGGCAGGGCGCGGTGGATGCGATTATCCGCGAGCGCAAGAACGGCGCGTACCGCGACATCTTCGACTTCTGCCGCCGCATCGACACGGGCGAATGCAACAAGCGCGTCGTCGAGAGCCTCATCAAGGCGGGCGCGTTCGACGGCATGGGCGGCAATCGTCCGCAGCTGCTGGCGGTGTTTGAATCCGCGATGGATGCGAACTCTTCCCTGCGCAAGCAGACGGTAGACGGGCAGATCAGCCTGTTCGACATGGCGTTCGGCGGTGCGCCGCTGGTTCAGGAGAATCACACGCTGCCGAGTCTGCCGGATTATCCCCTGCGGCAGCGGCTGGCGCTGGAGAAGGAGATTGCGGGGGTGTACATCACCGGGCATCCGCTGGATGATTACCGTGATGTGCTGGGCAAGCTGCCGTTCTCCACCGCCGATTTGGATGGGCTGGAGGAGCGCGAGGACCGCGGCTTGTCCCTCGACGGGCAAATCGTCGATATGGGCGGCATTCTGACCGAAGTGAAGGGCAAGGCGACGAAAAAGGGCGCGTACATGGGCTTCATCACGCTGGAAGACCTGACGGGGCAGATTGAGTGCCTTGTGTTCCCGAAGGTGTACGAGCGCTATCAGGGCATGATGGCGGTGGATGATTTGGTGGTGCTGCACGGGCGGCTGTCCATCCGCGAGGAGGAAACGCCGAAGCTGCTGGTGGAGAAGCTGATTCCGCTGGAGGCGTGGCATCCGGAGGAATCCGCCCCCGCCGCGCCGATGGGGCCGAGCACCGCGCGCCCCGTGCCGCCGCCGAAGCGCCACACATCCGAAGCGCCGAAGCTAACTGACGCGCAGGCAGCGGCGAAAGCCCCCCGGAAGCTGTACCTGCGCCTAAACCGCCCACAGATGGACGCAGCATCATCGACTTTGTCGCTGTATCCGGGTTCTGTGCCGGTGTATCTGCACCTGCCGGCGGAGAAGATGACGCTCCTTGCGCCGAAAACCGGCTGGTGCGACGCAAGCGACGGGTGTTTGAATCGGCTGAACGCGCTGCTGGGCGCGGAAAATGTGAAATTGTTGGAAAGCAGGTGATTGCATGAGTGAACAGCAGAAAAAGGGGCGTCTTGGCGAGGTAATTCGCTTCGTCGTGACGGGCGGCGTGTGCTTTCTGATTGAACAGGCGGTTTTGTCGCTGCTCAAGGAGATTTTCGGGCTGGATGTAAATATCGGCACGCCGATTGCGTTCTTGGTGTCGGTGGTGGCGAACTATCTGCTGTGCGTCAAGTGGGTATTCCCCGGCGCGGACGGCAGCGGCGGCAAAACGAAAGCGGGCTTTGTGCTCACAAGCGGCATCGGTTTCTTCCTGAACTGGGGCATTATGGCGCTCCTGACCGCGCTTTTCGGGCAGGACGGCATTCTCCTTCCCCTCTTCGGTATCCAGCTGAAAGTCTACCATCTGAACAAGGCAATTGCGACCCTGCTGGTGATGATCTGGAACTACTTCACAAAGCGGCTGATATTGAAGAAGAAGTGACCCAAGGGGCGTTGCCCCTTGACCCCACCAAAGGGTCTTCGACCCTCTGGACTCCCTTTCGCGCGATTCAGTTGGTGACAACTGCATACAATGCCCGCGTGTTGATTGGGGGTGACCCAAGGGGCGTTGCCCCTTGACCCCACCAAAGGGTCTTCGACCCTCTGGACTCCCTTCCGCGCGATTGAGTTGGTGACAACTGCATACAGTGCCCGCGTGTTTATCCGGCGAACCTACGGTTTCAAAAGAAACAATACCCCAAAAGTATGAAGTTGAGGACGACCCGAAGGTTTCCAAAGGGCGATCGCAGACTTCGTCTGTTTTTACTGCCCTTTGGTCGCCTCCGCAGAGGCGAAATTCCCTGCGAATCATTCAACCATCAAGGAGAACCAAATTCCCCATGAAACCAGTAATTTTCTTCGATTGGGACGGAACCCTCGCCGACAGCATGAACCTCTGCGTCGCCGAAATCCGCCAAGCCCTCATCACCATGCACCTTCCCGACCTGCCCGACGACGTCCTCCGCCAGTGCAACGGCCCGACGTTCGAGCAGTCGCTGGACATTCTGCACATCCCCCATGACCGCGCGCAGGAGTACATGACCACGCGCCTGACCGCTGAATTAGCCCTCGTACCGACGGTCAACCGCCTGTTCCCCGGCGTGCGCGAGATGCTCCAAACGCTCCGGGAATATGCGGATTTGTGCATCGCCAGCAACGGCGAGCATGACTATATTGCGCTGTGTCTGCAAGTGTTCGAGCTGACGGACGTGTTCGTCCGCACGGCGACATCCGTGCCGGGGCGCACGAAGGGCGAAAATCTCCGCGCGCTGCTGGACGCCCTGCGTCCGGAACGCGCCGTGATGGTAGGCGACCGGCTGGGCGACATCCGCGCGGGTCAGGAGAACGGCCTACCGACAATTGCAGCGTGTTACGGCTACGGGAACGACGCGGAGTACAATCAGGCATCTTTCCGCGCCGAAAGCGTGGCGGACTTGACCCGGCAGCTGGTGGATTTCTGCCGGACGGGGCACTGATAACAATTCGGAATGCGGAACAAGTGCTTTCCATCGAGTCTTCTATCACAAAAATCCCGCCCCCTCGTTTGCAGGGAGCGGGTTTTCATTATTGCGCTGTCACTTCGCGGTTCGGCTGATACGGGTTGAAATCCGCCGGATCAACGTTTGTGCACACTTCAATCGTCTCGCCGTCAGTCAGCAGGATGATGTTGCCGAAGCGGTTGTTGTACACATGGTCGCGGGTCAGATTCTGTTTCGCGCTGTACGCCGCAATAAAGTTCCATATTTCCCACACCGACGCTGTGCCGGGAATCAGCACATAAGTCGGCGAAAGCACCCGCGTCAGCACCACGCCGATCTCATAGGTGTTTGTTTTATCATCCAGAATCCCGTGGTGCGGGAATTTCAGCACATCTATGTTGCGAACGAGGTCTTGGTACTTGCGGTTGATGTTGCCGCTGGCGGCGTAATCACCCGTGAACAGGATGCGCTTCTGCCCGTAGGTCACAACGAAATTCAGCGAATCCATGTTCTGATTGCCATTATTCTTCACCGTTTCCGGCCCGACGCAGTTCACCGTCAGCCATCCGCCAATGGTCAGCTCATCGCCGTCCTTCATCTGCTGGTAGATTGCGCCGTTCGCCAAGGGCGTGTAGTCCGGATTCACTTCCGCCGACGCGCCATATACTACGGTCGATCCACCCCCCAGCGTTCCAAAATATAGTTGACGTTCATGCAGTGGTCAAGATGCCAGTGCGTGACGATGTACACATCCACATGCGTCACGCCGACCGCTTCCAGATACTGCGGGAACAGGCGCTCCGGCTTGTTCGGCCACGCCTCGCCGCCGTCAATCAGCACGGTTGTGTTTCCGAAGCGAATCAGATAGCCATCGGCGCAGCCAAGATTGACCTGATGCAGCTCCAGCATGGGCAATGTCTGCTCCGCTTCCGTCTTTTCCTCCGCCGAGGCAAAGGGCAGCAGCAATGTCAGCAGCAAAAGCGCCGCCAGCAGTTGTTTCTTCATCGCCGCGATCCTTATGCCAGCGGGCGGATGAGGATGAGGGGGGTCAGTTCGCCGCCCTGCCCGGAGGGGTTATCCTTCATTGCGTCCTGAATCTGGTCGTCCGTCAGCGGGAAATCATCGCACTTGCCCAGCTGATTCTGGTCAATATCATTCGCGTCCATGATGACAATCGGGATGCCGCATTGCTTCTCAATCTCGTTGGACAGCTCGACGGGGTGTTCGGGGTTAATCAGCGCAAGGGTCTTATAGCGGTCGAAGCTGGAGCGGAAGTAGAAGCCGTCGATGCCCGCGACGCCGTGCCCGCAGATCTTATAGAACAAGCCCTTGACCCCGAACGGGCGCGTAACGGCGCTGACGAAGCCCGCCAGCAGCACGCGCGGCAGACCCACCATGTCGATGACCAGTTGCAGCTTGTACGGCTCGTGCATCCCCACGCCGGTGGAGTTAATGCCCGCGAATTTCGCCATATGCTTGGCGAAGAAGCCGAGCTTCATGTCCTCCATGCGGCGGACGTTGCCGGTGCACATCGCCATCACCTTCGCAGTGATGGAAAGCACGTCGCCCGGCTGTGCCAGCGGCAGCACATACTTCTTCACCAGCTCCGCCGCGCTTTCCCCCACCTCGACGAAGTGCGTCTGGATGGCATAGCGCTGGTAACGGCGGCCGTCCCTGCCCGTCAGGATGCCACGCTCAAAATATACGATACCGTCTTTTTCCCGGCGCTGCTGCGCCAGATTACGGGATTCCGATGCCATGTTGTTTTCCTCCTCGCTCTCCGACGCAAATGCCGTCGGTGTTGCGGTAATTTCGGTTCACGCGTCTATTTTACAACGCTTTCCCAGTTCTGTCAAATTTCCAGCGGGGGATTTTGCCGATTTCGGGCAGAAAATGCAAGGAAAATACCCGCCTTGTCAAATTCCATGGAATGTGCTATGATACACGATGGCTTGGAGCTTCCTCGCCATACAGATAAAAGGATGCGATTTTATGGCAAAAGCCATCAAGACAAACGTGCTGCGTCACCTGGACGCGCTGAAAATCCCCTACGAAACCCGCGAGTATACCGTCGATGACGACAATTTCGACGGCAAGCTCGTCGCCGAGAAGGTCGATTTGCCCGCAGAGATGATTTACAAGACGCTCGTGCTGGTCGGCGACACGCTGCCGCACCTCGTCTGCGTCATCCCCGTGGAACTGGAACTCGACCTGAAGGCCGTCGCACGCGCCGCCGGGTGCAAGAGCGTCCACATGCTGCCGCAGAAGGATTTGCTGCCGCTGACCGGCTACCTGCGCGGCGGATGCAGCCCCATCGGCATGAAGAAAGCGTTCCCCACCTTCGTGGACAGCGCCGCGCAGGGATTGGCGCGTGTCAGCGTCAGCGCGGGCGTGCGCGGGTGTCAGGTGATTCTGGCGGTGGATGCGCTCGTCGCCTGCACAAAAGCGAAATTCGCCGACCTGTGCCGGGGCTAAAGTGACGTTCAGCTGACAAGATGATGAATTTTACAACTTCCGCGCCCGGAAATCATTGTTTCTTGACGGGAAATGGTGTATAATAAGGAAGTTGATTTTCTTGCACGGGGGTATTCTGCCCCATCACGCACATTGATACTCCGAAAGGATGTTGATTTTTTCCATGGCACAGCCGCCTTTGCGTCCCCAAGACGCTGTGATGCTTATTCCCTCCCTTGAGCCGGATGACCGCCTGCCCGCATACGTCCGCCGCCTGCTGGACAAGGGTTTCCAGCATGTTGTGATTGTTGATGACGGTAGCAGCGCCGCCTATCAGCCGATTTTTGCCGAACTGGACGCGATGGATGGCGTGTCCGTCACGCACCACGAGTTAAACCGCGGCAAAGGCTGCGCGCTCAAGACTGGCTATGCGTACATTCAGGCGCATTTCCCGGCGGCAAGCGGCGTCATCACCGCCGATGCAGACGGTCAGCACACAGTCGAAGACTGCTGGCATCTGGCAGAGGTGCTGACGGAGGGCAAGCGCGCCCTGTACCTGGGCAGCCGCAACTTCAACCTCGACCACGTTCCGCCAAAATCGCGCCACGGCAACAAAATCACGAGCGCGGTTTTCCGCCTGCTCTACGGCGTGTATCTGCCGGACACGCAGACGGGTCTGCGCGCCTTCCGCATGGCGGATTTGCCGTTCATGCTGGATGTGCCGGGCGAACGCTTTGAGTACGAGATGCAGGTGCTGATTGCCTGCGCGCGCGCGAAGCTGCCGATGATTCCGATTGAAATCGAAACGGTGTACGAAAACGAGAACGCCGGAACGCACTTCCATCCGATTCGCGACAGCTACCGCATCTACAAGGTGATTCTGGGGAATTTCTTTCTCTATGCGGGTTCGTCGATTATCTGCTTTTTGGTGGACAACGGCGTGGCGAATCTGCTGCGATTCGCGCTGCTGCCCCTGCTGGGGCTGAGGGGCGACACGGCGATTCAGGTGTCGGGGTATCTGGCGCGTCTGGTGTCCTCGCCGCTGAACTTCGTCCTCAATCGGAATTTCGTCTTCAAGTTCAAGCAGGACACGGGCAAAACGGCGCTCAAATACGCCCTGCTTTGCATCGTCACCATTACGCTGTCCAACCTCGGCGTGTCGCTGCTGGATCACCGGCGTGTCTTCATCGGCGGCCTCGCGTTCCTCCCCAAGATTTTGATGGACACGCTGCTGTATCTGGTGAACTACCGCATCCAGAACAAGTGGATTTTCGCCAAATCCGCCGAAAATCAGGAGGGCTGACATGCGCAAGCACTTATCCGAAATTCTGCTGACGCTCTTGACGGTCGCGCTGCTTGTCGGCTTTGCTTTCGCCGTTCCGCATCCCGCGATTACGGATGCGGCCATGGATTCCTACATCAACGACGACGCGACGATGGATGACGACTACGACTTCCTATTTGAGTGACCCAAGGGGCGCTGCCCCTTGACCCTGCCAAAGGGTCTTCGACCCTCTGGACTCCCTTTCGCGCGATTGAGTTGGTGACGCTCTCATACTGTGTCCGCGTGTTTATCTGAGAAACGAGGAGGAATTTCTATGCGCAAAGTTTTGGCGCTGCTGCTGTCTCTGCTGATGCTGACCCCTGCGCTGGCGGAAGAAACCGTCATTACGCCCCTGCCGATGGGCTTGACCGACACTGGCTACACGCCCGACCCGAACGCCTTTATCGCGGCGGACGAGGAAAACGGCGTGCTGCAAGGCTATCAGGACGATTCCATCACCGTCACGCTCTGGCGGGAGACCGTCGGGGATGCGACCTACAACGTCGCGCGCGTGAAGATTGCCGACCCGTCGCAGTTCCGCACGGGGCTGAATCACCCCAAGGCGCGGACGGACAACAAGATTTCCGCGATTGCCGAAAAGCACAACGCTGTCGTGGCGATTGGCGGCGACTACTTTGGCAAGGATGACTACGGCTACGTTGTGCGCATGAACGAGGTGTTCCGCAAGAAGCCGTCGAAGCAGCGTGACATGCTGCTGGTGGATTCAAACGGTGACTTCCACATCATCCTCCAGTCAGACGCGGACGAACTGAAGGCGCTGCTTTCCTCTGACACGCTGACGTTCCCGAACGTGTTCAACTTCGGTCCGGCGCTGGTCGTCGACGGCAATGTCTGCGAAATTCCGGACTACTACAAGAACAAGTACAACGTTTTTGCGGATGAACCGCGCTGCGCTATCGGGCAACTCGGCGAATTGGAGTATCTGCTGGTGGTGGTCGACGGTCGCCGCAAGGATTCCGACGGCTGCACCTGCGCGGAACTGGCAGATTTCATGGCGAAGCAGGGCTGCACGATGGCGTACAACCTCGACGGCGGCAACAGCGCGTTGATGTGGTTCGGCGGCGAAAATTACTCCGAGAAAACCGTCAAGGCGGAGCGCTCCGTCTCCGACATCATCTATTTCGCCACGGCAATTGATGCCGCGAATACGGAGGAATAACATGCTGACTCCCTATGGGCTGACGGCGGCGGGCGCGATGCTGCTCCTGCTGCTGCTGACGGGACTCTCCTGCCGCAGGAAGGGCATTCCCTACCGCACGTTCATCACCTTCGGCGCATTGTCGCTGCCGCTGGCATTCCTGCTTTCGCGGCTGACGTTCGCGCTGTCGAACATCCCCCTCTACGTCAACACACTCAGCAATCCCCTGCTGATGCTGCGGTTCTGGGACGGCGGCGCGTCGCTGCTGGGCGCATTGCTTGGCGTGCTGCTGGCGTGCTGGCTGACGGGGCGAATCCGCCGCGAATCCGTCGGGCGGCTAATGGACGCAATTGCGTTCGGCGCGCCGCTGGCAATTGCGGTGGAGCGCATCGGCGAAGGGTGCTTCGACGAAATCATGGGCATGGGCAAAGGCATTGAGACGGAATGGCTGGCTTTCCTCGGCAACCTGACTGGCGGCAATCATCCGGTGTTCCTCTACGAAGCAGCCGCGATGGTCGTGCTGTTCGTGGTTGTGCTGCTTGCCCAGCGGAAAAAGCACCCCGAAGGCGACACGATGGCGCTGTTCCTGCTGCTCTACGGCTGCGTGCAGGTCGTGCTGGAATCGCTCCGCAACGATTCGCACATGCTGCTGATTCACTTCGTCCGCGTCAATCAGGTGGGGGCACTGGTGCTGGCGGTCGCGGTTATCATCCGCTGGACGGTGACGGCAGTTCACGGGAAAACCTGCACGGGCAAGAAAGCAGGGCTGCTCTGGGCGCTGATAATCATCAGCATCGGCCTGGGCATCGGCATGGAGTTCGCCGTAGACCGTCTGGGTGAGCCGCTGCTCTCCTATGGGCTGATGGCGCTGGCGCTGGTGCTCATCGCGTGGTGCGGGCTGCGCTTCCGCCGGATGGCAAACAAGGTCTGAAAGGAAGGATTCTGCAATGGAAAAGCACAAAATTGACCGAATCAACGAATTGGCGCGCAAAAAAAAGTCCGACGGTCTGACCGACGAGGAAGCGGCTGAACACGCTGCCCTGCGTCAGGAATACATCGCCGGATTCCGCGAAAATATGCGTCAGGTGCTGGAAAACACATACGTCCAGCGCCCGGACGGTACGAAAACGAAACTACAGAAAAAGACCCCAACAAAATAATTATACCACATTCAGTCGGCGAAAGTCAACAACAAAACTTTTCGCCGACCCCTTGTATTTCCGGCACTTTTCGTGTATAATGAAGGTGCAAAGAGAGAGAAGAGCCGCTGGCAGGCGGCAGCACAAGGCATCGCGGTGAGCGCGACCGCCGGAACAGGAAAGGAGGCGTTTCCAATGAACCAGGATGAACAGCAGCTGTCGGGCGTGTTGCGTCAGACGGTCATAGAAGTGTCTTCCTGTTTCCGCACCGCATCATGAGTGACAGTCCTCTTTGACTGATGCGCCCCTGAGTGAGAGCGCCGTAAGGATGGGTACACGGATATGGACGACATGCAGAAGGATTTTTCTCCGGCAGCGGATGCGGACAGCATCGACGACATGGCGGATGACATGATCGAAATGACCGATGAGGAAGGCAACACGACCCTCTTCAAGATTCTGGACTATTTCTTCTATAACGGCGACGAGTACGCCATTCTGACCGACTCCATCGACGAGGACACGACCGGCGCAGACCGCGTGGACTGCTACGTGATGAAGATCGTGCCCACGACGGATGAATCCGGCGAAGAGCTGGAAGAGTTCGTTCCCGTGGAGGATCAGAAGCTGGAAGCCAAACTGATGGAAATTGCCACATTGAAGCTCAATGATGACGAACAGGCGGACGACGAGGACTGATTTCTTCCTCTCCTCTCCCGCTTCCCTCCATACAGAGCGACCGACATTTCGTTTCTTCGGTGCTGGACTCGATGAGCATTTCGGAACCAACTCGACCGATCATTCGTTTCATAGGACAGAATTTGTTCGACATTGGGAACTGAATCCGACCGACGCACTTTCGGAATTTCCCCGACCGACTACACGGAATCTCGTTCTTTGGCTGACAAACCCGACCGACCAACGCGGACGATTCAGCAATGAATCGTCCGTTTTTTTGCGCTTTTTGCCGGAAAAGGCGAATGTTTACCACTGACTTTTCCCCAACCGCCTGTGATTTATGTGGATAACCTTGTGGATTGATGTGGATAAGTCGTGGATTTCCTGCGACAGCCATGTAATCCAGCTGAATTTTTCCTGCATCATCCTGTGTCCTTTGGGAGTTTCTCGTCCGTTATGCACACAGAATTCACAGAATCAGCATTTTTTGCCCGATTCTGTGGATAAGTTTGCTGATACCATCCGTTTTCTTTTGTTATGCACAAGGTTGTGCACAATGTTCGACATTTCTCGACGCGCGTGCCAAAGAAGCCCCCTCACCAATCCTGTTGATGAGAGGGGGCTGATTATGCGTTTGTGCTGTTCTCTTGTGCCGCTTTTGCTTCCGGAATTGTCGTGTCCTTCGGCACAGTGCCGGAGAACACCGTTTCCTGCGCGTCGCTTGTGACCTGAATGTCGCCGCCGTAGTGCCGCAGCGTCTCCCGGACGATGAACAGCCCCATGCCATGACCGTCGGACTTTGTCGTCACGCCCGGCTCGAAAATGCGCTGCTGGTCGTCGGGCGCAATCGGCGTGCCCGTGTTCGCAACGGAAAAAACGTACTCCTTGAGGTTCTCGGTCAAGGTAATGGTCAGGTGCTTTTTCCCATTGGGCAAATCTGCCATGGCGTCAATGGCGTTGTCAATCAGGTTTGACAGCACCTTGCACATTTCCCAGCCAGAAATGGGCAGTTCCTTCCATGTGGACGTGATGTTCAGCGTCACCTGCACGCCCGCCTTTTCGCACGCGGCAAGTTTCACCTGCAAGAGCGCGTTAATCGGCGCGCTGGCGGTTTTCAGCACGCGGCTGACAGCCGTGATGCGCCCGTAAACCTTCTCGATGTAGCTGTTCGCCTCGCCGTACTCCTCCATTTCCATCAAGCTGTACACCACCTGCAGGTGGTTGAGGAAGTCATGCCGCTGGGCGCGGAGGGTGTTGTTCAGTTTTTCCATGGCGTCGATGGTGTCGTCCATCGCGTCCAGCTGACTCAGCAGCCGCCGGGTGGACATGGCCTCGCGGATGTCCATCACCGCGCCCCAGATAATCACCGCCGCCGCAACGCCGACAAGCAGCCGCACCATGCGCGGGCTGAAGTCGTACTGCGGCGAGATTACCACCAGCGCCATCACGCCCAGAATCAGCAAAATCTCCAGACTGTTGATAATGATGGCGTAGTTCGTCGCCTTCTTGACGGAAATATTCTCCTGAAACCGCGTCAAACGCTTCATTTGCATCCCTCCCGGATTTCCTGATTCTTCCGAATTGTCGCCTCATGCCCCATGTCCGATGGGAAATAGTACTTTTTCCCCTGCAATTCCACGGGCATATAATTCTGGCGGACGTAGTGTCCGGGATAGTCGTGCGGATACTTGTAGCCGTCGCCGCTGCCGATTCGGTCGTGCCCGGCGTAGTGCGTGTCGCGCAGGTGGACGGGCACAGCGCCGTAACCGCCCTTTTCCGCGTCCGCCATCGCCGCATCGACCGCGGCGCACACGCTGTTGCTCTTCGGGCTTTCGCAGATGGCGATAATCGCCTGTGCGAGCGGTAGGCGCGCTTCCGGCATTCCAACGAATTCCACCGCGCGCGCCGCGGCTTCCGCTTGCAGCATCGCAATCGGATTCGCCAGCCCAACATCCTCGCTGGCATGGGCAATAATCCGCCGCGCAATGAGTTTCGGGTCAACGCCGGCATAAATCAGCCGTGCGAACCACGCCAGCGCCGCGTCACTGTCCGAGCCGCGCAGGGACTTGCAGAACGCGCTGAGCATGTCATAATACAAACTTTCGTCGCAGCGAATCATGGGCTTCTGGATGGATTCCTCCGCAACGGCAAGGTTGATGTGGATGCTGCCCTGTGCGTCGGCGGGCGTCGTGAGGACAGCAAGCTCTACCGCGCCGAGCGCCGCGCGGGTATCGCCGCCCGCGATTCGCGCGATATGGCGCAGCGCATCGTCATCGGCGATGATGTTCATCTGCCCATAGCCTCGCTCCGGGTCGTCGATGGCGCGGCGCATGGCAGTCAGCACGTCCCGTTCCGTCAGCGGCTCGAACTGGAATACGCGGCAGCGGCTGACGATAGCGGGCGTCATGGACACCATCGGGTTTTCCGTCGTCGAGCCGATAAAGCGGATGATCCCCCGCTCAATGGCGGGCAGGATGCTGTCGCTCTGCGCCTTTGACCAGCGGTGACATTCATCCAGCAGCAGATAAGTGGACTGCCCGTAGGCGCGGCGCTCCTGCGCGTCGGCAATCACCTTGCGCACGTCCGCCACGCCGCTGGTGACAGCGTTGAGCTGCACAAACGCGGACTTGGTGCTATTGGCGATAATCGACGCGAGGGTCGTTTTGCCGCAGCCGGGCGGCCCGAAGAAGATGGAGGAAGTCAGCCGATCCGCCTCAATCGCACGGCGCAGCAGCCGCCCTTCCCCCAGCAGATGACGCTGCCCGATAAACTCCGCGAGCGTCCGCGGGCGCATCCGATCCGCCAGCGGCGCCTCCTGTCCGGAAAAAAGATCCGTCATTGTTTCACCTCAACAGCAAATACGCTCCCGCTCCCAGCAGCAGCAACTGCACCACCAGCAGAATCGGGAAGCCATAGCGAAAATACCAATGCCTCGTTTTATGATGGAAGCAGAACATCCCCAGTGTTCCTCCGAGGCTGCCGAACAGCACCACCGGCAGAAACAGCGTCCTTTCCGCAATCCGCCACGCCCCGCGTTTGGCGCGCCGCTTATCTATCCCCATAAGCGAAAACGCGAGGGTATTGACCGCCAGCAGGTACACCCAAATCAGATTCAACAACCAATTCTCCATAATTACAACCTCCCCAGAGGCTCTGCCTCTGGACTCCGCAAGGGAGTTCCTCCCTTGACCCTTTCGCGCGATTGGGTTGGTGACTTCTCCATACTTCTTCCGCGTGTCGCGCAGGGGTTTCGCCTCCGCAGACGCGATTTCCCCTGCGTGAAAGCAATCAATTTCAATAAAAAAATCAAGCCAGAACACGCACACCGAGGGATTACGTCAGGGGACAAACTTCCCCTGCGCCACCGCCGTGATTCCACCGTGCGCCGCGCTGTACACCCACCGATGTACCCCGCGCAGCGCCAGTTCCGCGTGGCATAGCGCAATGCCGCCGTCCAGCAGGGCACGGTCGCTGATGGTCAGCGCAAACGCACCGGGCAGCGCTTCCATCCGCCACGGCTGCATATTCATTGCCGACGGCGCGATTTGCACCAGCTTCGCCGCATCCAGCATCATGCCATCCGCGGGAACGGCGTTCATCAGCTTGTCGAGCGGCTTCCGGCGGCGATTCTCTGGCGCTTGAAGCGGCTTCTCCGGCACACCGACCGCAATCACCGCGAGTGCCGTCTCATTCTCCTGCATCGGCAGGCGAATCTGCTTGCGGCGGTATGTGCCGCTCACCCAGCACGTCCCCAGTCCCAGTGCCGTCGCTTCCAGCACGAACGCTTCGCCCAGAATCCCGGCATTCACGCGGCAGAGCGCTTCCGTTCCGCAGGCGATGACCACCGCCGCCATTTTGCAGCCTGTGATGCGCCCCATGCCCAGAATCGTGCCGGTAAACAGCGACTCGTCCACCGGTGTCAGCACCAAGCGCGCGCCGGGCAGCGCGCACCGACCGACGACGTAGGACAGCGCCGCGAACGCCGCCGTGTCGGGCGCACCCGCAAAGCTCCGGCAGGATGTGCGCACCAATGCCGCTTGACGCAGTTTCTCCTTCTGCATGGGCGAAAAGAGCGTCTCCAACGTCGTCATTCCCCCACCTCCAATGGTGTCGGGCGCAGATGGCTGCAGACCTCGCCCACGCGCTCATGCAGCACCAAATCCGCCTGATTGTCCAGCGGGGTTGCGTCGCGGTTGATAAGAACGATGTGCCGCCCGCGGAAGAACCGCAGCAGCGACGCCGCCGGATACACCGTCAGGCTCGTTCCAGCGATGATAAGCAGTTCCGCCTGCTGCAATTGGCGCACCGCCGCACGAACTGTCGCATCATCAAGCCCTTCCTCGTACAGCACAACGTCCGGCTTGATGATTCCGCCGCAGGGGCATTTCGGCACGCCTTCACTGTCCCGGATGTACTCCGGCGGAAAAAAGCGCGCACACTTCAAGCAATAATTCCGGTGGATGCTGCCGTGCAGTTCCAGCACCGTTTTGCTGCCTGCCTTCTGGTGCAAGCCGTCGATATTCTGCGTGATGACCGCCGTCAAACGTCCGCCGACTTCCAGCTGCGCCAGAAAGCGATGCGCGTCGTTCGGCTGCGCGTCCAAGGGGAGCATTTTCGCGCGGTAGAAGCGGTAAAATTCCTCCGGATGGCGCGCAAAAAAAGTGTGGGACAGAATTTCCTCTGGCGGATAGGCGAACTGCTGATGATACAATCCGTCCTGCGAGCGGAAATCGGGAATGCCGCTCTCCGTCGAAACACCCGCGCCGCCGAAAAACACGATGCGGCGGCTCTCGTCAATCCACTGCTGCAATTCTTCGTACATCGTCGGGGTACTCCTTTCTTTTGTCGATTTTGCGGATGGCTTTTCTACATAAATTGCGCTGTCATGCAGAGGGTTTCGCCTCTGCGGAGGCGGCAAGGGGGGCAATGAAAACAGACGAAGTCTCCAATCGCCCCCTTGAGCCCTTCGGCGTCGCCACTACCATACTTGAATGTTAGCGCAAGTTGTTTTTTGGCGGACCTATATTCAGTGTCCGAACATCGGATTATTCCGCGCTTTCGCCGTGAATCGGGCAGCCGATGAAGTGGCAGGCGTTGCGCGTCAGGTGGTGAATTGACGGGTCAAAGACGTAGCTGCCCTGTCGGCAGGCAATCAGCACATCGTCCGAGAAAACCGGCACTTTCTGCGCGAAACTCGCGGCATACATCCGTGCCAGCAGCGCTTCCGCCTCCGCCCCGCGGTGGGCGTGACCGTATGCCCACACGCACAGCGGATAGTACGGGTAGCGGCTTAGGGGGCTGTAATCTTCCAAGCGCGCAAGGGCGTCGAGGAAGTCATCCGTCAATTCCAGCATTTCGCAGAGTTCATCCAGCAGCTTCGCGGCCTCCTCCGGCTCATTCGCCAATGCTGCCAGCCAAGCCAGCATGAAATGCGTTTTCAGGCGGATGGTCGGGTCGCCGTCGGACAGCTCTACCGCCTTGCGGAAGCACTCGCGCGCCTGCGGGAAGTGATGCGCGTCATACTCGTGATCGCCCATCAGGCACATCATGTGCGCGCGGGTCAGGCGATCCGCCGTTTCATCCGCCAGACAGCGCTCAAGCAGCTTCCGGCTTTTCGTCAACCGCTGGCGCTGCACAAGCTCCGCGGCGATTCCCTGCCCCGACAGATGATGGCAGTCGCCCAGAAAGTTCGCGTAGTTCAGCGCCGTCATCAGGCACGGGTGGGCACGATAATTGCGGGCAAAAAGCCGTTCGGCATGGGAAATATCGCCTGCGTCGAGTGCCACAATCGCGCGGCGATTCGTGTCCTGCATATCAATCGTTGGCATGGCAAACTCCTTTGCTCGCAGCAGGAAAGTAATCATTTTCAGTATAGCACACCCTGCCGCGTCATGCAAGACAAACGGGCAAGAAATCGCTGTTTGTCGCGGCTAATCATCTTCCTCTTCACATCAGAAAGGAAATATGCTATAATATAATCGGTAGATTCTTCACAATCGAAGGAGGCATACGATGGATGTCAAGAAGCTGCTTGCCGACGTAACGGCGCTGCCGGGTGTCAGCGGGCATGAGGCGCAGGTCAGCGCGTACTTTGCCGAACAATTCCGTCCGCTGGTGGACGAGGTGACGGTGGACGCGATGTACAGCGTGATTGCGCACAAAAAGGGCAAAGGTCCGAGAATTATGCTGTGCGCCCATCTGGACGAAATTGCCCTGATGGTAACGCATATTGAGGATGACGGCAGCCTGCGCTTGGGCAATGTCGGCGGGGTTGACCCGCGCATTCTCCCCGCGAGCCGCGTGTGGGTGCATGGGCGCGAGAAGCTGTTCGGCACCATCGGCGCGCTGCCGCCGCACCTGATGAGCGCCGCCGACCGCGCGAACAACTACACGCTGGACAACCTGCATGTAGACATTGGCATGAGCGCCGAACGCGCGAAGGAACTCGTCCGCATCGGCGATTTGGTGACTTTCGACGGGCCTGCCCGCGAATTGCTCAACGATCAGTTCTCATCGAAAACGCTGGATGACCGCTCCTGCGTGGCGATTCTGCTGCGCGCGGCGGAAATGCTGCAAAAGCTGGTCTGCGACGCGGATGTGTATTTCGTCTGCTCGTCGCAGGAGGAAGTCGGCGGGCGCGGCGCAATGACCTCCGCTTTCGCGATTGACCCGGATTTGTCTGTCGTGCTGGACGTCGATTTTGCTGAAACGCCGACTTGTCCGCCGCGCTCTGCCCTGCCGATTGACGCCATGATTGTCACGCACGGGCCGTTTGTGCAGCCGAAGCTCAATCAGCGGCTCATCGACTGCGCAAAAAAGCACCATGTGAAGCTGAACGCGAACGTCGCAAGCCGCTCCACCGGCACGGACGCGGACGAAATCGGCTTGTCCCGCGCGGGTGTGCCGAGCGTGCTGCTCAGCCTGCCGGAGAAGTACATGCACACGTCGGTGGAAACGATTGACCTGAACACACTGGAAGAGGGCGCGCGTCTGCTGGCGAATTTCGTCGCGGAACTCGACGAAAGCTGGGAGGATGACCTATGGATTTGAAGACACTGACGGAAATCAACGCTCCCTCCGGGCATGAGCAGGCGATTCGCCGCTTTCTGCTGGATGAGCTGAAAAAGCTGGGCTTTGCGCCCGTCCTCGACCGCATGGGCAACGTCGTTGTCGTGAAGGAAGGCACGGGCGACGCGCCCCGCAAGCGCGTGATGGTCAGCGCGCACATGGACGAAGTGGGGCTGATTGTCACCTCCGCCACGGAGGATGGCTACCTGCGCATTGCCGCGGCAGGCGGCATCGACCCGCGCGTGCTGGTTTCCAAGCGCATCACCGTCGGGGACGACAAGCTGCCCGGCGTCATCGGCGCTGTGCCGATTCACCTGCAATCCGCCGCCGAGCGCAAGCATGTGCTTTCGATGGACGAGCTGCTGGTGGACATTGGCGCGAAGAACAAGGATGAAGCTGAGCGCAAAGCCCCGATGGGAACGTACATCTCCTTCGATACTCCCTATGTGGAATACGGCGACGGCTTCGCGTGCGGCAAGGCATTCGACGACCGCGTCGGCTGCCTGTCGCTGCTGCGTTTGCTGCAAGAAGAACTGCCGGTTGACCTCGTGGCTTGCTTTGTGTCCGAAGAGGAAGTCGGCTGCCGCGGCGCGAAGGGGGCAGCGTTCCAGCAGGAACCCGACATTGGCATTGTGCTGGAAGGCACGACGTGCAACGACCTCGGCGACGTACCGGAGACTGCGCACGTCTGCGAAGCTGGGCAGGGCGTCGCGGTGTCATTCATGGATGGCGCGTCAATTGCGAACCGAGCGCTGTTCCGCAAGGCGCTGGACGTGGCGAAGCAGGAGAACATTCCGCATCAGGTGAAGCACAGCGTATCCGGCGGCAACGACGGCGGCGCGATTCAGCGCGCGCGGGAGGGTGTGCCGGTGGTGGTGCTGAGCGTGCCGTGCCGGTATATTCACTCGCCGTCGTCGGTGGTGAAGCTGTCGGATGTGGAGAGCCAGTTTGCGCTGGTGAAGGCGCTGGTCAAGGCACTGTAAGCGCGGGCGACCTCATCCGACTTCGCTTCGCTCAGCCACCTTCCCCAGAGGGGAAGGTTTTGGATGTGCGCAATCTTCCTTGCCTTCCCCCTTGGGGAAGGTGTCGCCGCAGCGACGGATGAGGTTGGAGCAGCACGCGCAAACTGTTTGAAAGTGTCAGCAACTCAATCGCGAAAATGGGTCAAGGGTCGAAGACCCTTGCAGGGTCAAGGGACAGCGTCCCTTGTGGGGTCAAGGGGCAGCGCCCCTTGCGCCTCCCTCAAGTAAAGGAGAATAATGATGTTGGAATTGTTGAAGAAGGTGCTCAAACCGGTCGCGCCGTCGGGACTGGAAGAACCGGTAGCAGCGGTCATCCGGGAAGAGGTTGCGCCGTATGTGGACAGCATCGAGACGGATGCGCTGGGCAATCTGATTTGCGTGAAGAACGGCACGGAGGCGAATCCGGAGAAAATCATGCTGTCCGCGCACATGGATCACATCGGTTACATCGTCACGGGCATTGAGAAAGAGGGCTTCCTGCGCGTGACGAACGTCGGCGGCATCAGCCCGACCATGAGCCTGACGCGGCATGTGTCGTTCTCGAATGGCGTGCAGGGTGTTGTGGTGTCCGAAGTGAGCAAGGACACGGCGATGAAGGACTTGTTTGTGGACATCGGTGCGCAGGACAAGGCGGACGCCGAGACGATGGTGCAGATTGGCGACGTGTGCGTGTACGCGAACGACTGCTTCCAGCTGGGCGCGAACCGCGTCGCAAGCCCCGCAATGGACGACCGCGCGGCGTGCGCGCTGCTGATTCGCTTCCTGCAAACCGTCGGCGCAACGAAGCAGACCATCATTGCCGTTTTCTCCGTGCAGGAGGAAGTCGGCTGCCGCGGCGCGAAGGTGGCGTCGTTCGCGAAAGCGCCGGACAAGGGCATCGCCATTGACGTGACCGCGTGGGGGGACACGCCCGGCACGAAGCAGCCGGACATTAAGCTCGGCGAGGGCATTGCCGTAAAGGTGATGGATCACGGGAGCATCTCGAATCCGGATTTGCGGGGAGCGCTGCTGGCGGCGGGTGCGCGGGCGGGGGTGAAAACCCAGCGCGAGGTGCTGCCGTTCGGCGGGACGGATGCGTCGGCGATGCAGACCAGCCGCGGCGGGATTCCGGTGTGCACGCTGTCGATTCCGTGCCGGTATGTGCATTCGGCGTGCGAGGTGGTTGACCTTCGGGACATCGAAGGTGGCGTCAAGCTGCTGAATCAGTATTTTCAGGCGTAATCATTCAGCATAAAGTGTTTTTTTGCCGCAGGGGAAATCGCGTCTGCGGACGCGACGAGGGGGGCAGTGAAAACAGACGAAGTCTACGGTCGCCCCCTCGACCCCTTCGGCTTCGGCTCGTACCTGTTACTTGGTTTTTATCGCAGCTTTTTTATTTTGGTATACCATTTTGTTGGAAGGGAGTTCCTTCATGACCGCATTCCTTGGCGTTTTGTATCTGCTTGTGTTTCTCGCGGCGGGGTGCACATGCGTGCGATTCCTGCTGCCGCGGAAGTCGCTGCTCACGCGCGTGTGGCTCGGTGTCAGCTTGGGGCTGCTGCTGATGATGTGGCTGCCGGCGCTGATTGCGTTCGCGGTGGATTTCACATGGACGGCGCATTTGCTGGCGCTGATTCCGCTGGCAGGGCTGACGGCGGGGTGCTTCTTTTTGCGCGACCCTTCGCCAGTAAAAAAGTGGGATGCGCGGGAAAAGCAGCTGGCCGGGCAGATGCTGATGGTTGTGCTGCCGCTGACGCTCCTTTCCGCCTATCTGCAATACACGCACTGCCTGCGCGTCGGAAGTGACGGCGGCTGGTGGGTCGGGCAGAGCACTTACGGCGATTTGCCGATGCACATGTCGTTCATCACGTCGCTGAAAAACGCTGCTTTTCCGCCGGATTACGCGCTTTTTCCCGGTCAGCGGCTGTCATATCCCTTCCTGACGGACAGCCTGTCTACGTCGCTGTACCTGATGGGCTTCTCGCTGGAATGGGCGATTGTCGTGCCGGGTACATTGATGATGGCACTGTGCTTCATGGGCGTGATGGTGCTGGCGCGGGAGATGACCGCGGGGAAAAAGACAATTATCCTCGCGACGCTGCTGTTTTTCTTGAACGGCGGTCTGGGCTTCCTATACAACTTTGACCTTGCGGGCGGCACACTGAACAATCCGTTCGGCACGGTCATCGAGCGAATCCGCGAAATTCTTGACGGGTACTATGCCACGCCGACGAATCAGCCCACGCCGTACAACCTGCGCTGGTCGAACGTGATTGCCGACCTGATGGTTCCGCAGCGGACGCTCCTCGGCGGGTGGTGCATGGCGCTGCCGTGCTTTTATCTGCTGTTTACGTCCTTTGCGCCGGAAAAGCGCCCGGCGTTTGCGCAGCGCATTCGGCAAACAGGACTGCTGGCGGTCTGGGCAGGCGCGCTGCCGCTGATTCACACGCACTCGTTCCTCGCGCTGGGGCTTTGCTCGCTGGGCATGATGGTGTACGACCTGATTCACGACAAAGAGCGCTGGGCGCAATTGCAGTGGTATCTGGCGTATGGCGTAATCGCCGTGGTGCTGAGCGCGCCGCAGTTGATTTGCTTCACGTTCGAGCAGGTGTTCCAAGGCACAGGCAGCGGGAACAGCTTCCTGCAAATTTGGCTCAACTGGGTCAACGGGTATGAATCAAACGGTGAATTCGCGTTCCGCGACCTGTACTTCTGGTTCTACCTGAAGAACATCGGCTTGCCGTTCCTGATGCTGATTCTGGCGCTGTTCGAGCGGAATCCGAAGCATCGGCGGCTGTTCGCGGGCGCGCTGCCGATTATCCTTGCGGTGGAGCTGGTGCGCTTTCAGCCAAACATCTACGACAACAACAAGCTGATGTATCTGGCGTGGCTGCTTTGCTGCATGATTGTGGCGGACTGGTGCCGTGAGGTCTGGCATCGGCTGAAAGGGATGCGCGGGCGCGGGGCGCTGGCGGTTGTGACGGCGATTGCGGTGTTCCTGTCCGCGGGGCTGACGCTCTGGCGCGAGTGCGTCAGCAACTATCAGGCGTTTTCCGCGTCGGCGGTGGAAGCGGGAGAATTTGCCCGCGACAACACGCCGGAGCATTCCACCTACATGACCGGGACGCAGCACCTGAACCCGATTGCGTCCATCGCCGGGCAGAACATCGTCTGCGGGCCGGATTTGTGGTTGTACTACCACGGGCTGGACACGAGTGAGCGCAAGATGGACATTGCGAGCTTCTACACCGACCCGGAGGAAAACCTTGACCTGCTGGAGAAGTACGATGTGGACTACATCTACGTCAGCAGCTACGAGCGGAGCAGCTATGCGGTGGATACGGATACGCTTGACCGCCTGTTCACGCGCGTATTCAGCAACTGGGAAGCGACGATTTACGCCGTGCATCCATCATCGGAAACGGAGGACATGGGCAATGGAGCGTCTGCTGCGCTTCGCGGTGGAGCATGACCGGGTGATACGCCTGATGTTCATGCGGGATGGGCGGCTGTTTCAGGTCAATGCGCACATTGTGAGCTACGACGACAAGCAGGTGTCGTTCGTGACGACCCGTTCGCCGCGGACGCAGGTCATCAGCCGCGAGGAGCTGCTTGCGGTGGATTTCCGCCGCGGGGATGATGGGCAGGTGGTGTAATCCCTGCCTGCTTGCCAACAAACAAAACGTACGCCGCACAGCGGCAAGGAAAGGAGCGAAGGATGGAGCAAGCGGAAAAGAAACCCACGACACTAACCGGCGTCGATTTGTCCCAGACAGCATCGCTGCTGCTTCCATGGACGCATGACCCGTGGGGCAAGCTGCGCCCGCCGCTGTCCGAGGAAGCGCTGTGCATGAGCGCCGAACTCGCCAGCGCCGCGTATGGCATGGCGATTGAGCCGTGGGTCGAAGCCGGCTGGCGCGACGTGACCATTCAGGTGGATGGCGAACTGACTGCCCTGCCGCCGAACAATCCCTTGAGCGCCGAGTGGCGGAAATACTGGGTGCGTGCGCGCCTGAAACCCGTCAGTGCGCTGGGACAGATGCTGGGCGCGCTGCGATTGAGCAGCAGCAATAACACCACCGGCAAGGCGGTCGTGATGCTCCATCCCGCGCTGGACGGCCGCTATGTCGTCGCGGTTGGGTTCATGGGCACGGGTTCGCGCTTCTACGACTGGTTCAGCAATTTCCGCATGACAACGCAGGACGGGATGCACCGCGGCTTTCTGGAGCTCGCGCGGCAGTTCGAGGCAAATGAGGAGAAAATTTCCTTTCCGGAAACAGCGGAAGAGCTGGGGCTGGAAAAGCTCACCCTACGCGACATTCTGCAGAACATGCGCAGCCCGAACAGCCGCTTCGTCCTCTGGGTCTGCGGGCACAGCCAGGGCGCGGCAATGATGCAGGTGTACGCGCACCTGAAGATGAACGGGACGGGCATCTCCGCGCGCAACCTTATCGGCTACGGCTTCGCCTCCCCCACGGTGATGGCGGGCAAAGCGGTTCGCGACCCATCCGCCTATCCGCTGTATAACGTCCTCAACAGCGACGACCTTGTCCCCCACTGCGGCGCGGCGGTGCACCTCGGCATGTGCCTGAAATATCAGGCGACGGAGAATCTGCGCAAAAGCTGCTATAACTGGAAGCGCGACGAGAAATCCGTGCAGGCGCGGCTGGCAATCCGCCCCGTTCTCTGGAAGATGGTCGATACGCCGACGTGCATCATCGGCGGCATGGCGCTGCTGATGGCGCTGGGGCGCGTCAGCGGGGCGGACTTCCTCAAAATGCTGGGACTGGGCGGCTTCCTGCCGCTTGACCGCGCGCTGGAAAAGGCGGATGCGGAGGATTTTGTCCGCGGGCTGAACCAGAAGGCAGCGGCGGCATACGAGTCCGTGACCGGGCATCCGATTGACATGGGGCAGGTGTCGGACGAGGCGAACGCCATGCAGCGCATCATCGACCACTTCGGGCTGCTTTCGTTCATCGACGCGGCAAAAGCGCTGATGACCTGCCCACACTACATGATGGCGCATCCCGAAGAGGGGTACATCGGCACATATTTCTATATCGTCATGAACGGGATTCAGGATTTTGTGCCGTTCATCTGGCGTTCGGGCGATCCGCCACGTCGCATGACCGTGGAGCAGCTGCCGCATGACATGGTGACACAGAACATGCCGGGGCTGTACAACCGCCGCCTGCAAAAGCCCGACCGGCGCAATCACCTGCCGATTACGCGGCGTGACCCGCGTCCGGGCGGCGACACGCGCCATCACCTGCCCCTGCTGACGGCAGGGACGGTGCAGCCGAACGAGAAGATCTACCCGGTGGAAGACATTGAACTGCGATAACCCACAATCATAAGAAAAGAGGCTTTTCCCATGTCCGATTACCGCATTGAAACCAAGTGTGTTCAGGCAGGCTACACGCCCGGCAACGGCGAGCCGCGCCAGATTCCGATTATCCAGTCCACCACCTTCAAATACGCCACGAGCGAGGACATGGGCAAGCTCTTTGACCTCGAAGCGTCCGGCTATTTCTATTCCCGCCTGCAAAACCCGACGTGCGACCACGTTGCGGCGAAAATCGCGGCGCTGGAGGGCGGCAGCGCAGCCATGCTGACCGGCTCCGGTCAGGCGGCGAACTTTATGGCGCTGTTCAATATCTGCGAGGCAGGCAGCCACATCGTCGCGTCGTCCTCCATCTACGGCGGCACGTTCAACCTGATTGCCGTGACGCTGAAGAAGATGGGGATTGCGTCCACCTTCGTCTCCCCCGACGCGACGGACGACGAGCTTGACCGCGCCTTCCGCCCGAACACGCGCGCCATGTTCGGCGAAACGATTGCCAATCCCGCGCTGACCGTGCTGGACATTGAGAAATTCGCTCAGGCGGCGCATCGGCACGGCGTTCCGCTGATTGTGGACAACACCTTTCCCACGCCCGTCAACTGCCAGCCGATTCGCTGGGGCGCGGACATTGTGACCCACTCGACGACAAAGTACATGGATGGTCACGGCGCTGCGCTCGGCGGTGTCATCGTGGACAGCGGCAATTTCGACTGGATGGCGCACGCGGAGAAGTATCCGGGGCTCTGCACGCCCGACGAAAGCTACCACGGCATCACCTACGCCGAGAAATTCGGCAATGCAGGGGCATACATCACCAAATGCACCAGCCAGCTCATGCGCGATTTGGGCTGCGTGCAGTCCCCGCAGAATGCGTTCATCCTCAATCTGGGGTTGGAGAGCCTGCATGTGCGGATGCCGCGCCACTGCGAGAACGCGATGGCGGTCGCGCAGTTCCTCGAAAAACAGCCGCAGGTGGCGTCTGTCAGCTATCCGCACCTGCCGTCCAGCCCGTACTACGCCCGCGCGATGAAGTACATGCCGAACGGCGGCTGCGGGGTGGTGTCGTTCGTCTTGAAGGGCGGACGTCCCGCGGCGGAGGCATTCATGAAACGGCTGACTTTGGCGGCGATTGAGACGCACGTCGCCGACGCGCGGACGTGCTGCCTGAATCCGGCGACCTCCACCCATCGACAGATGACCGAGGAGCAGCTGGCAGTTGCGGGCATTCCGGCGGGCATGGTACGCATCAGCGTCGGACTGGAGAGCAAGGACGACCTGATTGCCGACCTTGCGCAGGCGTTGTCCGGCATCGAAGCATGAGCGCGTACATCAACCGATATTTCCTGCTGATGGCGGTGTTTTTGCCCCTATGGTGCATCATTCGTCGCCCTTGGAAGCGCTGGAGCCTGCACGAGGGCTGCCTGATGGCGTTCGCGGCGCTGCTGTTTTCGCTGCTGTGCCTGGTGCTGCGCGGCACATGGGCTGCGCCGGGGGATATGCTGGCGTCGGCGCTGCATCGGCTGCGGACGGGCGAGGGCATTCAGCTGCGGCTGTTCCGCACCATTACGCGGCAGCTGCGGTACGCCCGGCATGAGGAGATGCTCATTAACATCTGGGGGAACATCCTGCTCTTCATCCCCTACGGCTTCTTCCTGCCGCTGCTGTGGAAGCGGTATCGCCATCCGCTGCGACTTTCGCTGATGTGCCTGCTGCTGCCCTTGAGCATCGAAACGTGCCAGTTGTTCATCCGCCGCATGACGGATGTGGACGACCTGCTGCTGAATTTCGCGGGCGGAATGCTCGGCGGCGGGTTGTTCGCGCTGATGCATATGGTATTCCCCAAATTCACTGATAAGGCGCTTGTGCGCGGATAATACGAAAACGTCCCCTTCCGGCAATGGAACGGGACGTTTTCGTTATTTCTGCTTCTTATGATACCCGCAGTCGCAGTACGGTCCGCCGGACGCAAGCGTGTATTCGCGCACGAAGTCCGACGCTTCGCCCGCTTCCGCCATCGTGTAATCCAGTCGGCACATGGCGGGCGTGAGGTCGTACAGCCCCAGCTCATTTGTCAGCACACAGATGCCGCACTTATAGAACCGCGCCTCGTAGCCGCTGCCGTCCGCGTAGGGCAGATAGTCCATGTTCCACGAGTAGGGGTTGCGGTCGGCAGCGCGGAGCTTCTCCGCCTGTTTCATCCCCGCAATGTCCTTTTCGGAAAACTTGTTCTTCCCGCTCTTGCGGCAGAACCAGCGCATCGCGGGCGTCATCATGGACTTCGCGTAGTAATCCGTCAGCGTCTGCACAGTCGGGCGCTTGGGCATATGCAGCACATACGCGCAGAGCATCGCGCAGTTGACGAGGTTCATCTGGAAGCGGTCGCCCGGCTCAAAATCCGGCACGCGCGCGATAATCCGCCGATACTCCTGCTTCGCCGCCTTCTCCGTTGCCCTGGCGGATTCCGCCGACTGCCCCAGCACCGCCATCAGCTGATGCGTAAACGAGCGATGGAACAGCATCCACATGCCCATCGGCATTCCTGCATACTTCATGAGCTTGCCTCCCCTTGCTTTCGCGAATAAGTTTGTCATGTCAAACTTATTGTAGCGCATTTTCGAGGGATTGGCAAGGGGGATTGCAAAATTTTTGTCAGAACAGCGAATTGCCATCGGCACAGTAATGTTCACAAAAGCCGCAGCCAATGACCGCCGCCAGCCCCAGCAGGAAGCGCAAGCCGACGGGTATGGATTTGACAGCATCCACAACGCCTTGCAGCTGCGGTAATATAGTCGTCTCATCAATATCCACAGTGTTCAGAACCGATAATTCCATAAAATTTATATCCAGCTGTAACCGAAGGCTCTCCAAGAAACTTGACTCACCAAACCAGCCAACGACGCCCTCCACCATACCTTGAATGCAAAGTGCGCCGCCTACCATGCCCACAAACGAAGCAATCGCCCCCAAACATGGTTTATAACCGCACGGCAAAGTTGTTACAGATGAAGTGGCGATGACTATATTGAATAGCGGGTAAACCAAAATTGCATAAAACGCAATACCAATCGGCAGGAGTAGCAGCGTCCAGAGTTCGTTTGTCGGGAACTTTTTGATGATTAACTCAACAATCAGTCCAACAACCCAAAAAATCGCCACCAGCACCAACGTCAGCAGCGCAGGCATAAATGGAAACCACGCTTTACTCGTCGCGAAGAGCCAATTTACAATCACGCCTACGACAAGTACTGCCGGGAGAATCCACCAAAGCGTCTCATTTTGCAGCAGGGTCATGGTAATAGCCACAGGCGCAAGCAGCCATGTCATAGCATATTGCGCCATGATGAACAGCAGCGCCAGTCCCAGCACAACGCAGCAGAAAACGCCAAACCCCGTCCCAGCCGCCACCGGCACCAGTTCAATCAGAATGTACATCCTCTATTTCCTCCCCTATCCGCCTAATAAATTCGCTCCGGACGCATAGCGGTGCAGGCTGCGTCCGGAGCGTGTCTTTTGTGGGGCGGAAAGCAAACCGCAATAAGTGGAAGGGGGCGGGCTTTCCGCGGCAGGCGTCGTGTAACCGGTGTATTCGATGCCTGTCCCGAATTTCTTCGGCATTTTTAGCATACCACGAAGTGCGGTTGCATGGTAGTCCACTTTTTCGCGATTTTCTGCCACTTTTCCAAAAACGACAAGCACCCCGCACCACGTTCGGCGCGGGAGTGCAAGGAAACATCAGAAATTACGGGACATATCGTACTTGGAATAGAACTCTTTGCGGAAATCAAGGAAGCAGTCGTTGGCAATGGCTTCGCGAATCTGCTCCATCAGGTGAATCAGGAAGCGCAGGTTGTGAATTGACGCAAGCCGTCCGCCGGTGATTTCGCCCGCCTTGAGCAGGTGGCGCACATACGCGCGGGAGAAATGCTGGCAGGCGTAGCAGTCGCATTCGGCGTCAATCGGGCCGAAATCGTGCGCGTACTGCGCGTTCTTGACGACGACGCGCCCCTTGCTCGTCAGCACCGTGCCGTTGCGGGCGATTCGCGTCGCCAGCACGCAGTCGAACATATCCACGCCGCGCAGCACGCCCTCCAGCAGGCAGTCCGGCGTACCGACGCCCATCAAGTAGCGTGGCTTGTTGACCGGCATGTACGGCGCGATTTCATCCAGCATCTCGTACATCACGGGCTTCGGCTCACCGACAGACAATCCGCCGATGCCGTAGCCGATGAAGTCCATATCCGCCAGCGTCTTGGCGCTCTCAATGCGCAAATCCTTGTAGAACGCGCCCTGCACGATGCCAAACAGCGCCTGATCCTCCTTCGTGTGGTGCTTCTTGCAGCGCTCCGCCCAGCGGTGGGTGCGCTCCATGTTGATTTTCGCGGTGTTGTAATCGCAGGGGTACGGGCTGCACACGTCAAACGCCATGCAGATATCCGACCCTAACTTCTGCTGGATATCCATCGACTCTTCCGGCCCGATGAAGTGGCGCGAACCGTCCAGATGGCTCTGGAACGTCACGCCCTCCTCCTTAATCGTGCGGATGCCGGCGAGCGAAAACACTTGGAATCCGCCGCTGTCGGTCAGAATCGGCTTGTGCCAGTCCATGAAGTTGTGCAGGCCGCCCGCCTCCTGCACGAGGTCTTCGCCGGGGCGCAGGTGCAGGTGGTAGGTGTTCGACAGCAGAATCTGCGTGCCGATTTCCTCCATCTCGCGGGGCGTCATGGCTTTCACGCACGCTGCCGTGCCGACGGGCATGTAAATCGGCGTTTGAATGTCGCCGTGCGGCGTATGCAGCACGCCCAGTCGCGCGCCAGACTGCTTGCAAATGTGCTTGAGTTCATAGGAAAAAGGTTGTGTCACGGCTCAATTCCTCCGTTGTCCGGGATGTCGGGGTTCAAAATCGCTTCGGCAGAGTTGTTGAAGCGGATGGCCATATCGGTCAGTTCTTCGGCGTAGCAGTTCCAGATGGAGCCGCACGGAAGGTTCTGGAAGGTCATGATTTCCTTGCGCGTCGGATGCTCGAACACCAGCCGGTAGCCCCACAGGGCAATCTGCTGCCCCGCAATGCCGCGCCCGTACTTATTGTCGCCCCACAGCGGCGCGCCCATGTTCGCCATCTGCACGCGGATTTGGTGATTCCGCCCCGTTTGCAGGCGGATGGCACACAGCGCCGTGCCGTTCTTGCGCGCAAGGCACTCGCCGGACAGCATCGCCAGCTGCGCGCCCTTCTCGTCCGCGTCGCAGATTTCGACCTTGTTGAGGTACTCGTTCTTTTTCAGGTAGTCGATGCAGGTGAAGCGATCTTTGACGCGCCCCTCGACGACGCAGAGGTACTCGCGTCCCATCTCGTGCTCCCGCATCTGCGCAGACAGCCGGGACGCCGCCTTGCTCGTGCGCGCAAAGACCATCAGCCCGCCAACCGGGCGATCCAGCCGGTGCACCAGCCCCAGATACACCGCGCCGGGCTTGTTGTACTTGATTTTGATGTACTCCTTGAGCTGCGTGAGGATGTCGGTGTCGCCCGTCTTGTCCGCCTGCGAGAGCATATTCGGCGGCTTGACAGCGACGATGACGTGGTTATCCTCATACTGCACGTCGATATTCGCCAGCTGATGCAGCGGGAATTCGTTCATTTGACCGACCACCTTCCGCTTGCGCCGCAGGGCAGCACGCCGCCCGTCGTCACCGGCAGGCAAAGTTCCTGCGCGTCGATGATGCCCCCATGGCGGCTGCTGACGCACTTCATCAGCATATTGCTGAGGACGCTGGCCTGAAAGCCCGTCGTGTAGCTGTTGATGAGGAAAAACAGCGGCTTGTCGGAGAGTACCTTTGCGCTCGTATCGACCAGCCCGAACAGCTCGTTTTCCAGCTTCCACACCTCGCCCGACGGCCCGCGCCCGTAGCTCGGCGGATCCATCAGGATGCCGTCGTAGGTGTTGCCGCGGCGGATTTCCCGCTGCACAAACCGCAGCGCGTCCTCGACAATCCAGCGGCTCCTTTCCTCCGGCAGCTTCGATAACTCGCGGTTCTCCTTGCCCCACTGAATCATGCCCTTCGCGGCATCGACGTGGGTGACGTGCGCGCCCGCCGCCATGCAGGCCAGCGTCGCGCCGCCGGTGTAGCCGAACAGGTTCAGCACGCGGATGTCCTTGCGCCCGCTATTGCGGATGAGGTCGCCCATCCACACCCAGTTCGCCGCCTGTTCCGGGAAAAGCCCCGTGTGCTTGAATCCCGTCGGGCGGACGTAAAACCGCAAATCTTGATGCTGTATCGTCCAGCGCTCCGGCAGGCGGGTCAAAAACTCCCACTCGCCGCCGCCCTTTTCCGAGCGGTGATAATGCGCCTGCGCCTGTTTCCACAGCGCCGGATCTGCCTTGGGCCAAATCGTCTGCGGATCAGGCCGCCGCAAGATGACATTCCCCCACCGTTCGAGCTTCTCCCCGTCGCCCGTATCCAGCACCTCATAATCTTCCCATGTATTCGCTAAAAACATAATAACTCCTTTTAAGAGGCGCAAGGGGCTTCGCCCCTGACCCCACCAGAGGCGCTGCCTCTGGACTCCGCAAGGGACTTCGTCCCTTGACCCTTTCGCGCGATTGAGTTGACTACTCTTTCATACTACGCCCGCGTGTTTATGCGGGATTTCGCGTCTGCGGACGCGACCAGAGGCGCTGCCTCTGGACTCCGCAAGGGACTTCGTCCCTTGACCCTTTCGCGCGATTGAGTTGACTACTCTTTCATACTACGCCCGCGTGTTTATGCGGGGATTTCGCGTCTGCGGACGCGATTCCCCCTGCTTCACAACAATGATGCAGCTATTTTTCTGCCCTACGCAGTTAAAATTCTTCATCATCCACCAATCTCGACAAGATATCCCCATTGAGCTGCACCAGCCGCCGCACAACCTCCTGCACATACAGCCTATCCAGCCCTTCCAGCGCCGGGTCAACCTCCACCGCTTCCCGCAGCGCCGACCAGTCGCCCGTCGCCGCCAAGGCAGCTAAGCGGTTCGTCTCGTCGATGTCCATCATGATTTCCGCCAGCGGCGCAGGCACGCGAATCCCCTGCGGCTGCACCAAGCCGTCCGCCAAATGCAGGTCGCTTTCGATAATCGCGTTCATCGGCAGCTGCGGCAGTTCCCCGCGATTTTGATGCGCAACCGCCGGAATCACCGCCGTTTCCTTGCGCAGAATCGCCAGCACAAGGCGAACAGGGCGCGTCGGCGGCGTATCCTTCAATAGCATCAGCTGCGCCGTCATGCCGTCGGGCGTTTTTGCTCCCTCGTGACCAATCGTGTTCATGTGGGCAATGCGCTCTTTGCGCTTCTCGATGCTTTCGCCGAACGCCGGGTTCTCTTCGGGGATATAATCATCCTCCGCCGCAAGGAACTCCGCGTGGCGCACCACGTCACCCACGGCAATCGCGTCGTACCAGCCCAGCCAGCGATGCGTCAGGCGGCCGAGCTTGTCCTCCTCCGCCATCTGCCGAAGCGCGGGAATCAAATCAACATTCTTGCCCTTTTCGCGCAGGGACACGAGGAATGAGAAGCCCGGCAGACCCGCCGTGACCGCCTCGACCGCATCCTCCTTGCGAAAGAGCGCCTTTGCCAGCCGCGGCACGGTGTTTCCGCGATAGGCGGCATCATCCAGCCCATACGCCTGAAAACCCGCGCCGAGGAACAGCTGCGTCGTGCGGGCGACGGGCTGCCCCAGCGTCACGACAATCGCTTTCGGGCAGGCGGAGCGCATATTGCGGCACAAATCCAGCACCACTTCGCCCTGACGGAGCGTATGCAGCAGCCCCTCAATGCCGCCGTGGACGCGCGCCTGATCGCTCAGACCGGGGTCATTCTCCTGCACGCCGCCAAGCGCATCCTGATCCTGCCGGAAGCGCGTCGCCGCCATGCAGTCGCCCGCGTAAACGACGCAGTCCGCGCCCATGAGGACTTCCTGCCGATTACCGGAAACGATGATCTGCGCCTTGCGGCTGCTGGCGTAGACGATGGCCTCGGCATAGTGCTGGAGGACATCGCGCATGGCGGCGTTTTTCTCCTCCACCGCGAGAATGCCATCCTCTTTGCCGGCGTAGAGGAAATCGACGAGCAGGAATGGCAGATGCATCGGAATATCCTGCCCGATGAAGGCGAACTTAAAAGGCATGGTACAGCCCCGCTTTCTGGATACTTTGACAGCCTATCTTACCATGAAACACGCCAAAAGTAAAGCCCGGAACGATGGTGTTGCGCATCGTTCCGGGGGAAAGAAAGTTTGTTTCGGTTCTTTGGGTGAATTGCTTTTGGATTCTAACTAACAGGACTTGTCCGCAGCAACCAGAGGGCTTTCCGGTCGCCCTCTGGACTCCTTCGGCGCCGCCACTCTTGGGGTTTCATGTTTCTTGACTGATGCCGGAAGTTTATTCCAGAGCATCTAATCCGAACCGCAGGTTCGCCGGATAAACACGCGGGCATAGCCTGAAAGTGTCACCAACCCAATCGCGCGGAAGGGTCAAGGGAGGAACTCCCTTGTGGGGTCAAGGGGCAACGCCCCTTGCGGAGTCCAGAGGCAGAGCCTCTGGCGCCTCCCCTTACTTGTGCACCCGCACACCCAGCTTGCAGTCCTGACCGTTGATCGACCAGTCGCGGACGATGAACGTGTCGTCCATCGGGGCGCGCTCGACGACTTCTGCCAGCGTGCCGCGCTTGAGCATATCGACGCCGCTCTCGATGGCGCTCGCCAGCACGTCGCCGCACTCGTAGCGCACATCCACGCGGTCGGTCACGTCGAAATCGGACTCCTTGCGCATCGTCTGCACCTTGCTGACGACTTCGCGGACATAGCCCTCCGCAATCAGCTCCGGCGTCAGATTCGTGTCCAGCACAACCGTCACGCCCTTATCTTCCTGCGCGACGAAGCCCGATTTCTGCATCGGCGAAGTCAGCACATCATCCTTGCCCAGCGTGACCAAAGTGCCGTCAATGTCAAACGACACGGTTTCGCCGCGCTCGAACGCATCGACGACATCGTTGCCATCCATCGTCTGCAGGTGCTGACCAATCTTGCCCAGCAGCTTGCCGTACTTCGGGCCAAGCGTGCGCATCTGGGGTTTCAGCTGATACGTCGTGAACTCGCGCGCAGACTCGGTGAACACAACTTCCTTCACGTTCAGCTCATCCTCGCACAGCGCCTGATAGCTTTCGGAGAAGGACGCGCCCTTGACGTAGAGCTTCGCGGCGGTTTGACGGGTCTTGATGTTCGCCAGATTGCGGCACGCGCGGCCCAGCTGCACCACTTCCACCAGCGCGTCCATCTGCGCTTCCATATCCGCATCGATGGCGCTTTCATCCGCCGTCGGGAAGTCGCACAGATGCACGGATTCCGGCGCGCCCGGCACGTTGTTGACCACCAGATTCTGATAGATTTCCTCGCTCAGGAACGGGATGAACGGCGCGCAGACCTTACTCAGCGTCACCAGCACATGGTACAGCGTGGTGAACGCGGCGTCCTTGTCCTTCACATCGCCCTTGCCCCAGAAGCGTTCGCGGCCGCGGCGGACGTACCAGTTGCTCAGCTCGTCCACGAAGTCCTGAATCGCCAGGGCGGGTTCGGTCACGCGGTAGTTCCACAAATCGTCATCGACGCGCTTGATGAGCGTGTTCAGCTTGGAGAGAATCCACTTGTCCATCAGGCTGAGCTGCTCGTTCTTGAGGTCATGCGCGGTCGGGTCGAAGTTGTCGATATCCGCATACATGGCGAAGAAGGCGTACACGTTCTGCAGGGTGGCAAGGAACTTGTTCTGCCCCTCGCGAACCGCCTTTTCGGAGTAGCGGCTGGGCAGCCACGGCGCGGAGGTGGTGTAGAAATACCAGCGGAGCGCGTCGGCGCCGAACTTGTTCAGCTCATCAAACGGGCTGACGACGTTGCCCAGATGCTTGGACATCTTGCGCCCCTGCTCGTCCTGCACATGGCCCAGCACGATGCAGTTTTCAAACGGCGCACGGTCAAACAGCAGCGTCGAAATGGCTTCGAGGGTGTAGAACCAGCCGCGCGTCTGGTCGATGGCTTCGGAGATGAAATTCGCCGGGAAGTTCTGCTGGAACTCCTCCTGATGCTCAAAGGGATAGTGCCACTGCGCAAAGGGCATCGAGCCAGAATCGTACCAGCAGTCGATAACCGCCTTGTCGCGCACCATTTCGCCGCCGCACTTTTCGCAGCGGAGCTTTACGGCGTCGATGAACGGACGGTGAAGTTCAAGGTCTGCGCCGGGATCTTCAATCGCCATTTCGCGCAGTTCCGCGCGGGAGCCGACGACGTGCATATTGCCGCAGGAGCACTTCCACACCGGCAGGGGCGTGCCCCAGTAGCGCTCACGGGACAGACCCCAGTCGTGGACGTTCTCCAGCCAAGTGCCCATGCGCCCTTCCTTGATGTTTTCCGGCATCCAGTTGATGGTGCGGTTGTTGCGCACAAGGTTGTCTTTCAGTGCCGTCATGCGGATGAACCACGTCGGGCGGGCGTAGTACAGCAGGGGCGTATCGCAGCGCCAGCAGAAGGGATAATCATGCGTGAACTGCGGCGCGCTGAACAGCAGCCCGCGCTCCTGCAAATCCGCCAGCACCAGCGGGTCGGCCTTCTTGACGAACACGCCCGGCCACTTCGTTTCCGCCGTCATGCAGCCCTGCGGATCAACAAAGTTGACGAACGGCACGTCGTTTTCGCGGCAGACACGGTTGTCGTCCTCGCCGAACGCCGGGGCAATGTGGACGATGCCCGTGCCGTCGGTCATGGTGACGTAGTTGTCGCAGATGACGAACCACGCCTTCTTGTCCAGCTTGCCGACGGCGAAGTCAAACAGCGGCACATACTCCATGCCCTTGAGCGCCGTGCCGGGCATTTCCGCCAGCACCTCAAACTTCTGCTCCGGGAACACCGACTCCATCAGCGCCTTCGCCATGATGTACACGCGGCCGTCCTCCGCCTTAAAGCGGCAGTAGGTGTCGGTCGGGTTCACACACAGCGCCATGTTCGACGGCAGCGTCCACGGGGTGGTCGTCCACGCCAGCAGGTAGGTGTTTTCCTCGCCCTTGACCGGGAAGCGCACATAGGCGGACGTTTCCTTGACCGTCTTGTAGCCCTGCGCGACCTCGTGGGAGGACAGCGCCGTGCCGCAGCGCGGGCAGTACGGGACAATCTTGTGTCCCTGATACAGCAGCCCCTTCTTCCAGATTTCCTTCAGGCTCCACCATTCGGACTCGATGTAGTCATTCTCATAGGTGATATACGGATGCTCCATGTCCACCCAGTAGCCGACCTGATCGCTCATGACCTCCCAGTCATGCAGGTACTTCCAGACGGACTTCTTGCATTCCTTGATGAACGGCTCGATGCCGTACTGTTCAATCTGCGGCTTGCCGTCCAGACCCAGCGTCTTTTCGACTTCCAGCTCAACGGGCAGACCGTGGGTATCCCAGCCTGCCTTGCGCAGGACGCTGTACCCCTTCATCGTCCAGTAGCGCGGGATCAGGTCTTTGATGACGCGCGTTTCGATATGGCCGATATGCGGGCGGCCGTTGGCGGTCGGCGGGCCGTCGAAGAACGTCAGCCGCTTTGCGCCGTCGCGGAAATGGAACGAACGGCGGACAATGTCCTTGTCTTTCCACAGCTGGGCGATTTCCTTCTCGCGCGCCGGGAAGTTCAAATCCTTGGCAACCTTGTTGTACATACCATGCACCTCATTCTTGTTGTCTCTGCTGCGGCGCAAACAAAAAAGTCCGCCCCAGCATGAAAATGCACTGGGACGGACGAAAATGCTTTTTGCGATTCATCCGCGGTACCACCCAACTTGACAGGCACGATGCCTATCCGCTCTGTGCAGGCGCACGCACCTGCTTTCTCGATAACGGGAGAACCCGTCTTTCCCTACCCGCTCCGCACGTTCCGCCCGCGTCGCTTCGGAAAAGCGCGCTCCGGGGTGATTTGCCATCAGGCAGTCTTGACCGGGCTCACACCCTCCCCGGCTCGCTTTCCAAGGCTTGTCCTGCGCCGTCCCCATCCTTGCGCATTCCCATTCATTATAGCCGCATTTTCCCCTTTTTGCAAGGGGGATTTGCAAATTTTCCAAGGAGGCACCAGAGGCTCTGCCTCTGGACTCCGCAAGGGAGTTCCTCCCTTGACCCTTTCGCGCGATTGAGTTGAGCTTTCTTCCATAATATATGCGCGTGTTGCGCGGGGATTTCGCGCCTGCGGACGCAGCCCCTTGCAGCAACCAAAATCCATCCGCAAAGAAACGAAAACCCCCGCGGCACACACCGCAGGGGGGACACATTTCACTTGCTGGAAGCTGCCGCCTTCTCTGGATACAGCCGCTTCTGCAGCTTGCGGATGCAGGTAAAATAGCACGGGAACAGGAACAAATCCGCCAGTATCCACGCAACAGGGTTCGCAAAGCACGCGGCATCGTACCCCAGCGACGGGACGAGCAGCATCGCCACCACCGCGCGGCCGACAAGCTCCATCAGGCCTGCAATCATTGCAATCATGGTGTAGCCTAAGCCTTGAATGGAGAAGCGCACAATGTTCACAAACAAAAGCGGAATATACAGCACACTGTTGATAATCAGGAACTGCTGCGCCATGTCGATGACCAGCTGGCGGTCGGCGCTGTCCTGACTGATGAACAAGCCCACCAGCGGCTTGCCGAAGAAATAAATCGCCACAAACGCGAGGACGCAGTAGACACAGCCGATGATGGAGGATGCTTTCAAGCCCTGATTGATGCGGTCGAGTCTCTTCGCGCCGACGTTCTGCCCGGCGAAAGTCGCCATCGTCGAGGCGAGCGCATCAAACACGCAGCAGAAGAACATGCTCAGCTTGCCGCCCGCCGTGACCGCCGCAACCGCAATCGTGCCGATGCCGTTAACGGCATATGTCACCGTCAGAGAGCCAATCGCCGTGATGGAATACTGCAGACCGAACGGGATGCCCATTGCCAGCAGACGGCGGACAAACGGCGCACGGATGCGCTTGTCCTCCGGCTGCATTTTGAGGATGGTGAATCGCTTGCGGATGACCAGCAGACACCAGAGGCCGCTGATGAGCTGGCTGATGACGGTCGCCCATGCCGCACCCTCCACGCCCATGTGGAACGCAAGGATGAATGTGTAGTCCAGCACGATGTTGAGCAGCGCAGCAATCGTGATGGCGATAACAGGCGTTTTGCTGTCGCCCAGCGAGCGCATCACGCCGCCGCACATATTGTACAGCACCGTAACCGGAATCGCGAAGAAAACCGGCTGGATATAGGCGACCGACAGCGGCAGAATATCCTCCGGCGTGTTCAGCATCCGCAGGAGCTGCGGCGCAAAGAAGCCGGTCAGCAGCCCCATCAGCACGGAAATCACCGCGCACAGGTACACGGAGTGCATCACATAGCGGCGCATTTCCGTCTCGTCCTTCGCGCCGAACGCCTGCGCAATCGGAATCGCGAAGCCGGAGCAGATGCCCATGCAGAAGCCGTTGATGAGGAAGTTCAGCGATCCGGTATCGCCCACCGCCGCCAGCGCCTCCGTGCCCAGCACGCCGCCGACAACCATGGTATCCATGAAGCTGTACAGCTGCTGGAACAGGAAGCCGCCCAGCAGCGGCAGGGAGAATGTCAGAATCAGTTTCAGAGGCGAGCCCTGCGTCATGTCACGGGTCACGTTTTTCTGCGCCATGTGGATGTCCTTTCGTTGATGCAGGATAGGGGAAAAATCACGTTTCATTGTCTCCTATGGGGAACGCCTATTTATAGCACGTTTTTCGTCGGTTTTCAAGGGGGTTTGACAGGAATTTTTACGTCTTTTTCCCCCGTGTTTTTCGGGCGGAAAAGCGCCATTTTTCACGACTGAAAGCGGTCATGTAACCGTTATGGTGTAACCTATGTGACGGAATCTGAAAATTCAATCGTATGCTATTGACATCATGCGATTGATTTGCTATAATCACCCCTGTTTCCAATAAAAACATCAGCAAGGAGGTGTCCCATGGACAAGGAATTGGCAGGATTCGGCTGGTACATCAAGCGCATTGACAACGCCCTCGCCCGTGAAGCCTGTCGGAATGTCCAATCCCACAACCTGACGATGCAGCAAAGTCATCTGCTTTTCGTGCTGTCCGACGCGGAGAATCACACACGGACGCTCAAGGAGTTAGAGAGCATTTTCGGCTGCGCGCAGTCCACGCTGGCAGGGCTGGTGACGCGGCTGGAGAAGAAAGGGCTGGTGGAAGGCTTCACCGACCCGCGCGACCGGCGCATCAAGCATGTTCGCCTGACAGAAAGCGGCGCGGAAATGCGGCAGACGTGCCACAAGGACATTCTGCAATCCGAAAAGCGAATGTCCGCCGGGATGACAGAGGAAGAAAAGCAGCTGTTCCTGCAATGTCTGCAAAAGGTCTATGAAAATCTGAAGGACGACATGGACGAAACAGAGCATTGCCACAACAATTACCATAATAATGAAGGAAAGGAATGCTTTCATGCTGAAAACACTGGCTGCGCAGATTAAGCAGTACAAGAAATCAACGATTCTCACGCCGATTTTTGCCGCGCTGGAAGTCGTCATGGAAGTGCTGATTCCCATGGCGATGGCGCGCTTGGTGAAGTATGGCATTGAGGGCGGCGACACCGGCGCGATTTACCGCTACGGCTTCCTGATGATGGCGATGGCCATGCTGTCGCTGGTTTTCGGCTCCGTCTGCGCGCACACGGCGTCCCATGCCTCCACCGGCTTTGCCGCGAACCTGCGCGACGGCATGTACCGCAACATCCAGCGCTTCTCGTTTGCCAACATCGACAAATACTCCACCGCCGGTTTGGTCACGCGCATGACCACCGACGTGACCAACGTTCAAAATGCCTTCCAGATGATTACGCGCATTGCGGTTCGTTCGCCGCTGACGCTGATTTTCTCGATGATCGCGGCATTCCTCATCAACCCGGAGCTGGCGGGCGTGTTCCTGATTCCGCTGGTGCTGCTGGGCGTTGTGCTGGGGCTGATTATCAAGCGCGCGACGCACCTGTTCGATCAGGTGTTCAAGAAGTACGACGACCTGAACGCCTCCGTGCAGGAGAACGTCTCCGGCATCCGCGTCGTCAAAGCGTTTGTGCGTGAGGACTTCGAGGACAAGAAGTTCGGCAAAGCAGCGACGAACGTCTACAACCTGTTCGTCAAGGCGGAACGCATCATCGCTTTCAACAGCCCCGTCATGATGCTGACCATCTACGGCTCGGTGATGGCTCTGAGTTGGCTGGGCGCGTCGCTGGTCACAGGCGGTTCGCTTGATGTGGGCGACCTGACCGCCATGTTCACTTACGTCATGAACATGCTGATGAATCTGATGATGCTGTCGATGATTTTCGTCATGCTGACCATGTCCGCAGCGTCTGCCCGGCGTATCGTGGAAGTGCTGAACGAGGAGCCGTCGCTGTCGAACCCCGAACAGCCACTGGAAACGGTCAAGGATGGTTCTATCGACTTTAACCACGTCATGTTCAAGTACCACGCTGACGGCAATGGCGACCCCATCCTGAACGATGTTGATTTGCACATCAAGTCTGGCGAGACGGTGGGCATCATCGGCGGCACGGGCTGCGGCAAATCGACGCTCGTCAGCCTGATTTCCCGCCTATACGACGCAACCGAAGGCTCGGTGGAAGTCGGCGGCGTGGACGTGCGCAAGTACGACATGGAAGCCCTGCGCAATCAGGTTGCTGTGGTGCTGCAAAAGAACGTGCTGTTCTCCGGCTCGATTCTGGAAAACCTGCGCTGGGGCAATGAAAACGCCACGCTGGAGGAATGCAAAGAGGTCTGCGCGCAGGCTTGCGCGGATGAGTTCATCGACCGGATGCCCGACGGCTACGACACGCACATCGAGCAGGGCGGCACGAACGTCTCCGGCGGACAGAAGCAGCGCCTTTGCATCGCCCGCGCATTGCTCAAAAAACCGCGTGTGCTGATTCTGGACGACTCCACCTCCGCCGTTGACACCGCGACGGACGCCAAAATCCGCCGCGCGTTTGCCCAGCGCATCCCCGGCACGACGAAAATCATCATTGCGCAGCGCATTTCCTCCGTGCAGGACGCTGACCGCATTATCGTGATGGACAACGGGCGCGTGGAAGCATTCGACACGCATGAAAACCTGCTGAAGAAGTCCGACCTGTACCGCGAGATTTATGAAACGCAGACGTCCGGCGGCGGCGACTTCGACAGCCCCGACCAGATGAAGGGTGGTGACGCGCAATGATGGGAGGCCCTCGCCGCAGAGGCGCTCCGATGCCCCGCATGTCCATCAAGGGGCAGGGACACATCCTCAAGCGCCTGATGAAAATCGTTTTTGAAAACTATCTGTGGCAGTTCATTGCCGTTATCGTCTGCATTGTGGTGACGGCGTATGCCACCATTCAGTCCAGCACGTTCACGCGGGATCTGGTGGACGTGTACATCGCCGGGATTCAAAAAGGCACCAAGACGATGGGCGATTTGGCGAATGCCATGATTCCGCTGGGCTGCGTCCTCGCGCTGGGCGTTGCCGCCAGCTACATCCGCCAGCGCCTGATGGTCAGCGTCGGTCAGGGCACGATGCTCAAAATCCGCACGGACTTGTTCACGCACATGGAGTCCCTGCCGATCCGCTACTTTGACACGCACTCGCACGGCGACATCATGTCCATCTACACCAACGACGTGGACACCCTGCGCCAGCTCATCAGCCAGAGCATCCCGGAGATCATCAACAGCGCGATTTCCGTCGTCATGGTGTTCTTCGCGATGCTGAACAATTCGTGGATTATGACGATTCTCTCGCTCATCCTGCTGACGTTCCAGATGCTGGCGTCCGCCAAACTCGCGAAACTGTCCGGCAAGCACTTTGTCGCGCAGCAGGCGAATTTGGGCCGCGTCAACGGCTTCATTGAGGAAATGATGACCGGGCAGAAGGTCGTCAAGGTGTTCTGCCACGAGGAAAAGGCGATTGAGCAGTTTGGCGACCTGAACGAGCAGCTGCGCACATCAGCCCACGAAGCGAACCGCTGGGCGAACACCCTTGGCCCTATCAACAACAACTTGGGACACATCTCCTACGTTATCTGCGCGATGGTGGGTTCGGCGCTGTCCATCGCAACGGGCGGCACGCTGATGTCCACGGGGCGTCTGGTGGCGTTCCTGACGCTGAACCGCAGCTTCTCCCAGCCGATTTCGCAGATTACCCAGCAGCTCAACTCCATCATCATGGCTTTGGCGGGCGCAGAGCGCGTGTTCAACCTGCTGGATGAAGAGCCGGAAGCCGACAATGGCTATGTGGAGCTGGTGAACGCGAAGGAAGCGCCCGACGGCACGATTACCGAGACGACCGAGCGCACCGGGCTGTGGGCATGGAAGCATCCGCACACGGCGGACGGCAGCGTCAGCTATCGCAAGCTGTCCGGCGGCGTGACGTTTGACCACGTTGATTTCGGCTACACGCCCGAAAAGACGGTGCTGCACGACATCACCATGTACGCCATGCCGGGACAGAAGATTGCCTTCGTCGGCGGCACGGGCGCGGGCAAAACCACCATCACGAACCTGATTAACCGCTTCTACGACATTCAGGACGGCAAAATCCGCTACGACGACATCAACATCAACAAGATTCGCAAGGCGGATTTGCGCCGCAGCCTCGGCATGGTGCTGCAGGATACGCACCTGTTCACCGGCACGGTGCTGGACAACATCCGCTACGGCCGCCTGGACGCAACGGACGCGGAGTGCATTGAAGCCGCGAAGCTCGCCAACGCGGACGAGTTCATCCGCAAGCTGCCCGACGGCTACAATACGATGCTGACGGGCGACGGCGCGAACCTCTCGCAGGGGCAGCGGCAATTGCTGTCCATCGCCCGCGCCGCGGTTGCCGACCCGCCCGCGCTGATTCTGGACGAAGCGACCTCCTCCATCGACACGCGCACCGAAACGCTGGTGCAGCGCGGCATGGACGCCCTGATGAAGGGGCGCACGACGTTCGTGATTGCGCACCGCCTGTCCACGGTCAAGAACAGCGACTGCATCATGGTCTTGGAGCAGGGCCGCATCATCGAGCGCGGCACGCATGACCAGCTGATTGCGCAGAAGGGCCGGTACTACACGCTGTACACCGGGACCGCGATTGGGGAATAAATCTACATATAGAAAGCGCGCCTGCTTCCACACAATCGGAAGCAGGCGCGTAATTTATAGAGGAATGTTATTCAACCTCGCCATAGAGGTAGGCTCTTGCCGTTTCGTCGCCCGTGTGGCAGAGGTACAGCCCGTCGTGCGTCTGGATGAGGTAGAAGCCGCGCCAGTAGAAGCCGCACATGGTGTCCTCGGCGAAGAAAGGCAGCTTGTCAATGCCGCGCGGTTCGCTGAACTGGCTGTTTTCCTCATCGTACTCCATGACCCACACCGTATTGTCATGCACGAAGTACATCGCCGTGTTGTCCTTGTTGGGGGCATAGGCATAGTAGGCATCGTGCGTCACATAATCGCCCAGCGTGACGTCATAATCCTGAATCGGCTGAAGGGTCAGCGTGTTGACCAAGTTATGCACAACGCTCGTCGCTTCGCCGTTTGGCAGGTTCACCATCGTCAGCACCTTGCCATCGTACAGTACGCGCTCATACTTCGAGCTTTCAGCGCTCCATCGGAAGAAGCCGGGCATATCAGGCATGAGGTGGCTGTCTTCTTCGTCCTCCAGCGCAAATTCCATCATTTCGCCCTTGCCCGTATCCACGTCGAACCGGACAATCTGGTATTCGTCCGTCTTGTCCTTCGCGATGACGTACAGCCCGTTTTCCGCGTCGTACACTGCCTGTTCGACCGTCACGTCGTACAAGTCCTTTGCAATCGGGAACTTCTTCCACCCCATTTGCGGCACGGTGCTGTAATCGAGTTCCGCGACCATCTGCATCCGCACCATCGTGTCATCCGTCGGGGGAACAAAACTGTACAGCCGCCCTTCATTCGCGCTGAACAACACCAGTTCCGCGCCGCCGTCCAGAAGCATCACCTGCCCGTAATAGCCGCTCTGTTTCAGCGCTTCCGACCAGATGATGTCTTCCAGATTGCAGACGACTTCCGGCTCATATTCGGGGTCATCGACGCGCAGCAGCTGACTGCCGCTGATGAAGAAGAGTTCGTCTTCAAACGGCAGCGCGCTGGTCACGTCCGTGCGGTAGCGGCTGCCGATGCCGTGCGTCCAGTCCATGGCATGGTCGGTGGATTCGGCAAACACAGGCATCACGCCCAGCGTCAGCACCAGCAGGAGGGACAGGAATGCCATTCGGAGGTTGTGTTTCATGGGGGGGCTCCTTTCGTGGGGTGATTATTGTGCGGGATTATTTATAATCTTCGGGGTGTGCAAAGTACGACATGTCGCAGACAAAGACACCGTAATAGGACACATAATAGTAATAGCCCTTCCAGAAGAATCCGTAATATATTAGATGTGATTCGGTTTCGGTCTTGTCAAATCCACGCGCCGGTTTCACACCATCGGTGAACCATGCAACATCATCATGAATGAAGAAAATTCGACGATTTTCCGCGTCCCACGCAAAAGCCTTGCAGCTTGGGTCATAAATGTAAAATCCCCAATGCAAATCGTAGCTAAGCTGATTTTCCAATCCGAGATCTTTAATCTCCAAAATTGTTTTTTCCAGCTTGCGCTCCTCTGGATTATAAGACGCAAAGACACGCTTGTCTATCACATAGCTTTGACCTTCATCATCCTGTTCCCATTCTTCGTCGTTGCAGTAAACCAGCAATGTCGAAGCCCATTCCGGGTTTTCCTGCCATGAAACAACTTCTCTAATCTCATCAGTATTATATGCCAAGACTTCCCCTCGTCCTGTGTCCAATGAAAAGCAAAGCAAGCAGTGCATCAGTTTATAGTTTTCATGCGACCATTCAGAACCAATCATATAAATTTTGTCCTGAATTTTTACGATTCTATCTTCAATGCTGTGCAAATAATAAATGCCATCACTTGTGACATTCCATCCGAAACCTTCCAGCGTGGAATAGTCCAGCGTTGCATACAGTTCTGTAATCACTTCGCCATTCTGGAAATCAAGCCGATAAATCCTTTGCAAGAACGATACAAAAATATACAGTGCATCGCCATCCGTAAAAAGCCGATAGTTGCGATAGGAGCAATATACAGAATCAGGATACACGTTTTCTGCTACTAAATTTTTCAGTTCATACACCGTTTCTGGCGTAGATTCCGGGTCATGGCATTTGAGCAGTAAGTCGCCGTACACAAAATACAACTCATCCTTGAACACCTGCAAAGAAGTCACCTTCGCAGGCTGCCCCAGTATCAGCTTCTCCTCGTACACATCCCCCCACTTCCAAAACTCCTCCGCCGCGAGCGCGCTTCCGGCGTTCAGCAGCGTCAGCAGAATCAGCATCAGGGCGGTCAGTCGCTTCCATCGGGTCGTCATCGTGTTTCGCTCCTTCCGTGTCTCGTCGGGTTGCGTCCGAACCATCTTTCGGGCGCTTTCACCTATTAAGACGCTGCAAAGGGGCAAAACGGGACATCATTCCGCAAAAATTTTTTTCACGCTCTGCGCCACCAGCACCGCTTCGTCCGCCGGCAGCCCGATGCTCGTCACGCGCAGCATCCGCTTCCCTTCCGCCCAGATGATGCTCACCTCGTGCGTGTCCTCGGTCTGGCGGTCAATCAGGTAGCCCGGCACGCTGTGCAGATAAATCGTCAGCACCCGTGCATCCGCCGCGCGGACGTTCCAGCCGTCGAGGTTGTCCTGCTCCTCAAAGCGCAGGGAGCGCGTCTCGTCGGCATAGTAGGCTTCGCTGTGCACCTGGTCGCCTCGTGTCGTTTCGCAGTGCACCAGCGGCAGGCTGTCCGGCAGGAACGTCGGGAAGAACAGCCCCTCCCAGCCGTCCGGCACGTCCATGCGCGGCACGTTCGCGGTCTGCTCCTCCTTCGCGGGTTCCATGCCGACGTGCGCCATGCCCGTTTCGGGGTTGATGGACAGCACCAATTGGAGGATTTGCTCGCGGAACGCTTCGGAATTCGCCAGCGCAATCGGGAACGCAATCCCGACCGCCACAATCAGGCACGCCGCGACGCGCACCACGCGGTCAAGCATATGCAGGACAGTCCGGCGCTTCTGCCGCTTCGCCTTGCGGTCGATTTTCGCCATTGCCCGCGCAAACGCCGCGTCCGCCAGCTTCTCTTCGTCCGCCGTCAGCGGCTGTTCGTCCTGCCAAAGTCCACTGCGGATGAGGGCGTCAATCTGCTCATCCGACACCTGCTGACTCTTTTCGTTCATGCTGCTTCCTCCTCTCAAAACAGTTTCTCGCGCAGTCTGCCTCGCGCGCGGTGGAGATACTGCCGGATGCTGCCCGGCGATAAGCCCGTTTCGGCGGCGATTTCCGCATCCGTGCGGTTTTCCAGCACTTTCAGGCGCAGCACCTGCTGCTCCTTCTCCGGCAATTCCGCGATTGCACGGCGTACTGCCGCCATCGTCTCCCGCATCAGCACCTTCTCTTCCAGCGCCGTCGGGTCGGGATAAAGCGCGAGCGCCTCGTCCCCGTCGCGCAGGAACCGCCCGCGCTGCCGCTGCTTGCGCCGCAGTTCGTCCATCGCGGTGTTTCGCACAACTGCCAGCACATACGCGCGCTCCTGCTCTTCCGTCAGCGTGCGCAGCAGGTCGATTTTCTCCATCAGCGCCACGAGGCTGTCCGACACAATGTCCTCCACCGCCGCGCTGTCAGCGGCATAGCACTTCGCCAAGCGAATCATGCTGATGCGGTGGCGCTGATAGCACGCCGCAAGGAACTGCCGTTCGTCATCCGCCTGAGCCACCCGCATCCCGCCTTTCGGATGTTGTTTCTCTTGCATCTGCTTCCAGTATAGCATACGCATATCGGATTCCGCAAGATTCAGGCAAATTTTTTCCGAAAAAAAGGCAAATTTGTACTTGACGAAACCTATAGGAATAGCGTATAATGCCGTCATTCTTCCTCCTGACTTTATCGGGAGGAAAGACACGAAAAGGAGGCGCTGGTTATGCGCATTGCCAAGTCCGTCGCTGAACTGATCGGCCGCACGCCGATGCTTGAACTCACTCACTTTGAGCAGACGCACTGTCTGAACGCGCATCTGCTGGCGAAGGTCGAATCCTTCAACCCCGGCGGCAGTGTGAAAGACCGCATTGCGCTGGGCATGGTGGAGGCCGCGGAAAAGGTGGGCAAGCTGCTCCCCGGCGGCACGATTATTGAGCCCACCAGCGGCAACACCGGCATCGGGCTGGCGATGGTCGCCGCCGCGCGCGGATATACCGCCATCATCGTCATGCCGGACAGCATGAGCGTCGAGCGCCGTCAGCTGATGCTGGCGTATGGCGCGAAGCTCGTCCTCACCCCCGGCAAGCTGGGCATGAAGGGCGCGGTTGACAAGGCGAATGAACTCGCCGCCGAAACCCCGAACGCGATTGTCGTCGGGCAGTTCGTCAACCCGGCGAACCCCGCTACCCACCGCGCCACGACCGGCCCGGAAATCTGGGCGGACACGGACGGTCAGGTGGATGTTCTCGTCGCGGGCATCGGCACGGGCGGCACGCTGACCGGCATCGGCAGCTACCTGCGTGAAAAGAACCCAAACGTGCGCATCGTCGCGGTAGAGCCGTTCTCCTCGCCCCTGCTGTCCAAGGGCGTTGCGGGCCCGCACGGCTTGATGGGCATCGGCGCGAATTTCGTGCCGGATGTGCTCAATCGCGATTTGATTGACGAGATTATCACCGTCAAGGAGGACGACGCTTATCGCACGGGGCGCGAGCTGGCGGCGCACGAGGGTGTGCTGGCGGGCATCACGTCAGGCGCGGCTGTCTGGGCGGCATCGCAAGTGGCGGCGCGTCCGGAATTCGCGGGCAAGAACATCGTCGTCATTCTGCCCGACACAGGCGAGCGGTATCTATCCACGAAGATGTTCGCTATCAACGAGTGAATCTCCTGCCTTCCCGAAAAATTGCTTTTGGGAAGGTTTTTTGCATCCAAATAAGTGGAAGCCGCCAAACCTCCGCATTATTTTCCCTCTCCGCTTTGCAGGATTTTCCCCCTTCCCCCGCGAATTCTATACTATCTCCTTATCATCAGGAAAGGCAGGTCATGTCGATGATCTCACGCTATATTTTCGGTACTCCCCTCCCCACCATGGCGGTCGTCCGCGAAATTGCGCCGTCGGGCGGCGAAATTCCCCACTTCACCGTCACCAAAGCGGACGGCAGCGTCTCTTTCACCACCATCTTGGGCGACGATGACCTCATCTTCGGGCTGGGCGAGAATGTCCGCGGCATCAACAAGCGCGGGCATCTTTATCGCGCGTGGAACATGGACGATTTCAGCCACACGGAGAACAAGGGCGGCATTTATTCCAGCCACAATCTGCTGCTGTTCAGCGGCGAGCAAGGTGTTTTCGGCGCGTATTTCGACGATCCCGGTGCGGTCACGTTTGATTTGGGGTATTCTGACGGCGGCAAGGCGGTCATTACATCCGAAAACGGCAATTTGTCGGTGTATCTGATTGAAAGCACCACGCTGACAGGGCTGGTGCGCGAGTTCCGCCACCTCATCGGACGCAGCTACATTCCGCCGAAGTGGGCGATGGGCTACATTCAGAGCCGCTGGGGATACGCAAGCGAAGACGATTTGGACTTCATCGTATCCGAGCACCGCAAGCGCCACATCCCGCTGGACAACGTGTGCATGGACATCGACTATATGGAGGATTTCAAGGACTTCACCTGGAATCCGGTGCATTTCCCGGATTTGAAAGCCACCAATGCGCGCATGAAGGACGAACACATCCACCTTGTACCGATTATTGACGCGGGCATCAAGCAGCTCACTGGCGACCCGATTTACGACGAGGGTATGCAGAAGGATTACTTCGTCAAGAAGGCGGATGGCAGCTTGTTCGTGGGCGCGGTTTGGCCGGGGCGCGCGTGCTTCCCGGATTTCCTGCGCGAGGACGTGCGGCAATGGTTCGGCGCGAAGTACCATAAGCTGATGGATACGGGCATCGAGGGCTTCTGGAACGACATGAACGAACCGGCGCTGTTTTACAGCACGGACAGTCTCGAAAACGCGTTCGAGACGGCGGAAAAGATGCGGCACGAGAATCTGGGCATTGACGGCGCGTTCAAATTGAAAGACGCGTTTGTCAACATTGCCAACAGCGACGAGGATTACCGCCGCTTCTACCACACGGTGGATGGTCAGCCCGTACGCCACGACAAAGTGCACAACCTCTACGGCGCAATGATGACAAAATCCGCCGCCGAAGGCTTCCGCAGCTACAATCCCGACCGGCGCTATCTGCTCTTCAGCCGCTCCTCCTTCATCGGCGCGCACCGCGACGGCGGCGTGTGGCAGGGTGATAACAGCAGCTGGTGGTCGCATCTGCTGCTGAACCTGAAAATGATGCCGTCGCTGAACATGTGCGGCTTCCTGTACACGGGCGCGGACTTGGGCGGCTTCTCCTGCAACACGACGGAAGATTTGCTCCTGCGCTGGCTGGCGCTGGGCGTCTTCACCCCGCTGATGCGCAACCACACTGCGCAGCACACGCGCGATCAGGAGATTTTCCGCTTCCGCAACTGGGAGGATATGCGCAATGTCGTGTCCGTCCGCTACGCGCTGCTCCCCTACCTGTACAGCCTGCTGGTCAAGTGCGCCTGCCGGGACGAGATGATGTTCCGCCCGCTGGCGTTCGATTATCCGCAGGACAAGACCGCCATCCGCGTGGAAGATCAGCTGATGCTGGGCGACGAGTGCATGATTGCCCCGGTGGTTGAGCAGAACGCGCGCGGCCGCCACGTTTATCTGCCGGAGGACATGCTGCTGGTGCGCTTCCGCTCCGGCGACGATTACACCATGCAAACAATGCAGAAGGGGCATCACTGGCTGGATGTGCCAATGAACGAAGTGCCGCTATTCATCCGCCGCGGGCATGTGATTCCGCTGTGCCGCAGCGCGGAATACGTCGATGCGCTGGACACGACGAAGCTGTCGCTGATCGGCTGGCTGGAGGTCGGCTGTGCCATCACGCTGTACGAGGATGACGGCGAAAGCACGGATATCGACCTGAACGAGGGCTTGCAGCTCATCAACGTAAGCATCGACAAGGGCGTCGCGACGGCAAAATGCGCGGGCAAGACGATTGACGCGAGCAAAGTCGTCGTGTGGGAGAGATAACGATGAAGATTCTCAATTTCGGGTCGCTGAATCTGGATAACGTTTACCAAGTGCCGCACTTTCTGCAGGCGGGCGAGACAATGGCAGCGCTGTCCGAGGCGGTGCATCCCGGCGGGAAGGGGCTGAATCAGTCTTTGGCGCTGGCACGGGCGGGCGCGGAGGTGTATCATGCGGGCGTCGTCGGCAACGGCAGCGAGCTGCTGACAAATCTGCTGAAAGAAAACGGCGTGCATGATGACTACCTGCTGCACCGCGACTGCACGCAGGGCAGCACGATGATTCAGGTCAGCCCCAAGGGCGAAAACTGCATCCTGCTCTTCGGGCAGTCCAACCACGCCATCACGAAGGCGCAGGTGGAAGCGACGATTTCCGCGTTTGCCCCCGGCGATTATCTGGTGCTGCAGAACGAGGTGTCCTGTCTGCCGGAGATGGTGGAAGCGGGGGCAAAGCGCGGCTTGCATGTCGTCTTGAATCCGTCGCCGTTTGACGATTCGCTGCGGTCGCTGGATTACAACCAAATTCGCTGGATTTTCATCAACGAGGTCGAAGGGCATCAAATGACGGGCGAAACCGCGCCGGACGCGATCCTGTCCGCCTTGCGGGCGAAGTACCCCGCGCTGTGCGTTGTGCTGACACTTGGGAGCGCCGGGTCGATTTGCTGCACGCCGGAGAAAACGGTTCATCAGCCAATTTTCCGCGTTCAGGCGGTGGACACGACGGCGGCGGGCGACACGTTCACGGGGTACTTCCTCGCGGCGCTCACGCAAGGGCTGCCGCTGGAAACGTGCATGGCGCGGGCTGCGGCGGCATCGGCCATCAGCGTGACACGGCAGGGGGCGGCACCGTCGATTCCGAGGGCGGAGGAAGTGGATGCGATGCTGCGGGGATAATTCCTCCGTTGCAGAAAATCATATGTGAACAAAGGCGGGTGCGTGGAGATTAAATTTCTCCACGCACCCGTCCTTTATGCTGTCATTTCCGGGGAAAATTCAATTCTTCTCGGAATCTTAGGGGAAAAGCAGCTTGGGGGCGCGTCTGCGGACGCGCAAAGTTACTGGCAGGGACGCTTCGCTGCCTGCGCCTATGTTGAGTGCGTTTGAGATTCTGGTCGCCCGCGAAACAGTTGGGGCGTTGCCCCAAACCCCACAAGGGACGCTGTCCCTTGACCCTGCAAGGGGCAATTGCCCCTTGACCCCTCCGCGCGATTGAGTTGGTCGCGCTTTCATGCTCCTTCCGCGTGCAGCTTTTTGGGGCTTCGCCTAAGCCCTTGTTTGCTCCCCCACCTTTCCGTGAAGAACCATACAAAACCCCGGATTGCCGCAGTTTTTTGTCCGCGACAATCCGGGTTTTATTATAGATTCAGCAACACATTCACCCGGAACACGCCGTTTTCCGTCTCGACGGTCATCTGCCCGTGGTACTTCTTCGCGACTGTCTCCACGCTCAGCAGCCCTGTGCCGAAGCCGGGGTGGCTGGTGGACAGCAGCTTTCCTTCACGGCGGGAAAGCTGCCCATCATAGCGATTCTCGACAATCAGCCCCATCATGGCAGGCGACAGCATGTGGCAAATCACGCTGACGCGTCGCATTGCTTCGGGCAGGCGTTCACTGGCGCGCAGGGCGTTCTCCAGCAGATTGCCCAGCACCATGCACAAATCCGCCTCGCGCATCGGCAGTTTCTCCGGCAAATTCAGCTGCCAGGCAAGTGGGATGTTCTTCTGCGCCGCCGTCGCTGCGTAGTAGCCTGCAATTGCGTCCATCGCACCATTGGCGCAGAAGGTCGCGTGCGCGTCAACGAATTCGCTCTCATACTCCTTCAAATATGCGCGCAGCTCCTCCATTTTGCCGCTCTCCGTCAGCCCGGCAATAACGTGCAGATGCTGCCGGAAATCGTGGCGGAGGCGGCGAGTTTGTGCCATGTACTCCCGCAATTGTGCATAGCGGCGCGATTCCAATTCCAGCATCTGGTTTTCCTGAATCAGCGTCAGATTGCGCACGCTCTCCTGTGCCATGCGGTAGAACTGGTAGAGCAGCAGAAGCATCGCCATCATCGCCATCAGCAATGCCACAATGGAAACGCGCTGCATCCGGTTAACCAGCACCGTCGCCGGGTCTTGCGGCATGATGAAGATGATGAACGCGATGCAAATAGCGGGGATGGGGCTGACAACGCGCCACACGCGTTCCACCTGATATTCGCGCAGCAGCCATCTCAGCCACGGCACAGCCACCAGCGCGTAGACAATTGCCAGTAAACTTTCGATGCCGAAATTCAGCAGTACCGTGGACAGCAGGTAGATTGGCTGAACGTTCGTTACCTCGCGCCGCGCGTTCAGGCAAACGGACAGCATGAGTGCCACCGCCGCCACGGTGGCGGGGCTCAAAAAGAGAAGGATGCTTTGTGACACTGAAACATTTGGTTTCAATGCACGGCGGAAGAGCACGAACGCCAGCGCCATGAAGGGCAGCAGCAACGTGTTTGTTACCCAGCCCTGCCAGCAGCAGACAGCCGCGCCGCTCGCGCATGTCAGCAGGATGAACAGCATCGCCTGACACGCCGTTCGTTTGGGCGAAAGCAGCTGCTCCCAGACCGACATCAGCACCATGACCGCCGCCGGCAGCATAGACAAGAATTCCAGAAAGTAGCGGATGTACCGTGAAATTTCGATGGTCGTCTCCTCCCCTCCTGCGCGGATTTCGTCAGATTTCGCGCCGCATATGGCGGAACTGGTACTGCGTGAACGTTGCGAACAAGTGCCCCTTGTCTTTCTGGCGGACAGGGAACTGCGTGCCGTCGAGCATCTGGATGCAGTCATTCTCGAACCGCAGAACGGCGCTCATGTTGATGATGATGCCGCGGTTGCAGACCAAAAACCTTGGATCGGTGCAAAGCTCCTTTTCCACCTGCGCGAAGATTCCCGTTGCGCGGCATTCGCCCTCATCGCTCATGATGCGGACGAAGTGGTTCTGCGCCAGCGCGTAATACACCTTGCTGTACGGCAGGCGCATGAGTTTGCGGGCGAAACGCACCTCGATTTCCGGTTCGGGGTGCTGCAGGATGCGCAGCAGGTCATCCAGCAGCTGACGAATGCGCGCTTGCTCGAACGGTTTGAGCAGATAATCGAACGGATGCACCGGGAAAGATTGCCAGACGTACTCCTTCGAGGATGTGACGAAAACAATCGGCAGCGTCGGCGCCTGTTCGCGGAGTTTCCGTGCGGTGTCGATGCCGTTCGTGCCCTCCATGCAAATGTCGAGGAAGAGGGCATCCAGCTGCTCCGGGCTGATAGCGCTAAGCAGTGCGTCGCCGCTTTCGTAGCGGATGATGTTCGTCTGTCCCTCGGCGGTCAGCGCCTGTTGAAGGCGTTCGGCGTCCTGCGGGAGATCATCGACGATGGCGATTCGCAGCAACATGCAAGGACTCCTTTCTATCTTGATGATACCACAGCGGCGGATTTTTTGCATCCCCCATTGGCGCAGGAAAATGTGCGATTGAGGAAGAATTAGGGGGGATTGGGCTGTGTGCTGACAATATTATTTTGTCAGATAACTGGCACTGGGCAGATGCGGGGTGAAGTATGTAGCGATCAGCAAACACAAAAGAATCTGCATCTACTTATTTTTCGGACGGCGACACCACTTCTTTTGCGCGGCAGTGTTTTTCCCGCTTTTCGCTCGTCTGCTCACTATTTTTATAATTTTTCCACATCCGCCATCCGAATCCGTATAGAAAAAAAGCCTTGAAATTTCTCACTCTCAAGGCTTTGAAACTAAAGACCTATTTTGATACGAAATGCACACCTTGTCACCTTTCCGTTAAAATGTTTGGAAATCGTTAAATGGTGCACACCGTATTTGCAGAAGATGCTGCATACTTCTAATCCAGACATTCCGAATCACCGGCTTCTTCGTTTCCAAGATATACTTTGTATGGTTTCCCTTGATAATAATTCATAATCTGTCGTCTTAATTTCGAAGGATACAAGGGCTGCAAATCAAGCGTAGAAATATCCAGCCATCCTATGCCAACTTGATTCGTATCTCCATGAAGAACAGCATCCGGTATGTTATCAATATATTCACAAGAAAAAATCAAATCGACACGATGAAAGGTTTCGCCATGAACACCTTCCACTACAAAAAGCAATTCTTTGCACTCTATAGCAATACCTAATTCCTCTGATACTTCACGGCAAACAGCTTCATTTAGCGTTTCTTCTGCTTCTTGACCACCGCCAGGCATAATATACCATTCTTCACCAGCATCTCTGATTTTGATAGCGGCCATTTTTCCGTCTTTGATGATAAGTGCTTTTGCAGAGTTTCGAATCCTCCCCATAATATTTTCCTCCGTAATGCTTAAAAGAAAAACTGGACACCCATTCGTATACACAAATGTATCGAAACTGGTGTCCAGTTTTGGTGCGGGAAACAGGACTTGAACCTGCATGAAGTTAGCCCTCACTAGAACCTGAATCTAGCGCGTCTGCCAATTCCGCCATTCCCGCAGAATGTGGATGGGGGTGGATTCGAACCACCGAAGTCGGTGACGGCAGATTTACAGTCTGCTCCCTTTGGCCACTCGGGAACCCATCCATATGAAATTTCTCTGTAACCCAGAGAATGGAGCTGGCGATGGGACTTGAACCCGCAACCTGCTGATTACAAATCAGCTGCTCTGCCAATTGAGCTACACCAGCATTGCTTACTTGGTAGCACCTGCGAAGTTCAAACCAGAAAGTAGACGACCCGGAAGGGGCTCGAACCCTCGACCTCCAACGTGACAGGCTGGCGCTCTAACCAACTGAGCTACCGGGCCACCTGAGAAAGTAGGCCTTCAGGGACTCGAACCCGGGACCGACCGGATATAAGCCGGTTGCTCTAACCAACTGAGCTAAAGGCCCATACGGAAGGGAAAAGAAGAAGGATGACCCCGTCGGGATTCGAACCCGAGTAGCCGCCGTGAAAGGGCGGTGTCTTAGGCCACTTGACCACGGGGCCATATTTCCCATCCGAAGGAGAGTAGTAGCTGTCGGGGTGAAGGGATTTGAACCCCCGGCCCCATGCTCCCAAAGCACGTGCGCTACCAGACTGCGCTACACCCCGTCGTTCCCGTGTCTCTTGCATGTCCTGCAGGCGACTTCTTAAGTATACACCCATTTCAGCAGTTTGTCAACCCCCAAAATGAATTTTTTTGCGGATTTTTTGATTCTTTTTGGGCGTTTTTCGGAAAATCCCCGCAAATGCCCGTTTTTTCGGCATTTTTTCGCTTCCCCCTGCCGGTCATCAGGGGCGTTTTCGGCTCATATCCTCCTGCAAAGCCTTCTGCGCGACCATGCAGAAGCGCAAAAAGGAGGTTCTTCACGGAATCTTGGGGGAAGAGCAACTTGGGGGCGCGTCTGCGGACGCGCAAAATTAGAGGCAGGGACGCTTCGCTGCCTGCGCCTATGTTGAGTGCGTTTGAGATTCTGGTCGCCCGCGAAACAGTTGGGGCGTTGCCCCAAACCCCACAAGGGACGCTGTCCCTTGACCCTGCAAGGGGCAATTGCCCCTTGACCCCTTTTCGCGATTGAGTTGGTCGCGCTTTCATGCTCCTTTCGCGTGCAGCTTTTTTGGGGCTTCGCCTAAGCCCTTGTTTGCCCCCCCCAACTTCCCGTGAAGAACCAAAAAGGAGGTTTCGCACATGGACGAAGCCATCGCCCAGCGCTGCATTGCCGAGGCGCGCTACATGCTCCGCCACCGGACGACCATCCGGCAGACTGCCGCCGCGTTCCAGCTCTCCAAATCCGCCATCCACAAAGACATGCTCCAGCACCTTCCGCAGGCGGATGCAGCCCTCGCCCGCGAGGTATCGGCGCTGCTGGCGTACAACAAGTCCGTCCGCCATTTGCGCGGCGGCGAAGCGACACGGCGGCGTTATGCACAGGAAAAAAGCCGAAAATCTGCGGAGTGCTTGCAATTTCCTGAAAATACGCTATACTAATGGAAGAGACTTTCCGGAGGAGGCTGCCTTCCATGACGACGATTACGCCCGACGAGATGAAATCCTTGGAAACGCTTTTCATGTCCGAAACCGGCACGCCCAGTATTCTGCTGATGGAACACGCTGCGCAGGGCGTAGCCGCAGCAATTTCCCGCCACGCACCGAAATCCGCCCGCGTGCTCTTCCTCTGCGGTCCCGGCAGCAACGGCGGCGACGGCTACGCGGCGGCGCGGCTCTGGTGCTTAGGCGGCGGTCAAGCGGACGTGTGGGAAGTGACCAGCGCCGTCCGCGGCGATGCACTGACGAACCGTACCTTGGCGCTGCTGCACGGCGTCCGCGTTCTGCCCAGCGCCGACGCGGTGGATGTCGCCGAGTACGCCGCCGTGGTGGACGCGCTCTACGGCACGGGGCTGAATCACGCCATCGAGGGCGACGCGGCGATTCTCATCCACCGCCTGAGCGACCATCCGCAGATTCCAGTTATCGCGGTGGATATTCCCAGCGGGCTGGACGGCACAACCGGGCGCGCACTCGGTGCTGATGTCGTCCGCGCGGCGGAGACGGTCACGTTCCACCGCATCAAGCAGGGCTTGCTTCTGCGGCAGGGCGTCGAATACACGGGCAAAATCACCGTGCAGCCGATTCTCATCCGCCCCGGTGACGACATTGACCTTGGCTTCGGCGGCTTGGAGATGCTCTCCCCTGCCGCGCTTGCGCCGCTTTTCGCCCGCACACCCGCGCTTCACAAGGGCGATTGCGGCCGCGCGGTGATTTTCTGCGGTTCGCGCGGGATGGTCGGCGCGGCGGCGTTCTGCGCCAATGCCTGCATCCGCGCGGGTGCGGGGCTGACGACGCTTTTGTGCCGCGAGAGTCTGCTGCCGATGCTGCAAGTGCTTGCGCCGGGCGCGACGTGCGTTCCCCTGCCCGAAACAAACGGGCTGCTGACGCCTCAAGCCGCGCGCATCACCCGCGAGACGCTGGACAAGGCGGACGCGGCTTGCATCGGCTGCGGCTGCGGTCTAACCCCGGACGTGACGATGCTGCTGCGCGTGTTCGCCGAGGCGGACTGCCCCATCGTCTGGGACGCGGACGCACTGACCCTGCTGGCGACGCACGACGGCATCCTCCCGCTGAAGGAAGAGGACATCATCACGCCGCATCCCGGCGAAGCGGCGCGCCTGCTGGAACAGCACGTCGAGTTCATTCTTGATGAGCCGCTGGATGCCCTATCGCGGCTGCATGACCTGTGCGGCTGCTGCGTGCTGCTCAAGGGCGCGCGGACGCTTGTGTCCGACGGCGACGCAACGTACATCAGCCTCTACGGCACGCCCGCGCTGGCGAAAGGGGGCAGCGGCGATGTGCTGTCCGGCATCCTGACGGCGCTGCTGTGCCAGCGGAATCGGCTGTCTACGTCGCTCTCCACAAGCGCGCTGGCAGCGTACGGCGTGCTGATTCACGCCCTGGCGGGACTTCGCGCGGAGAAGCGGTTCGGCGCGAACTGTTCCACCCCGCAGGCGCTGATTGACACGATTCGGCTGGATGACAAAGAGCTGTAACCAAAAACGCACCTCTGCCCGGTTTGGGGAGGTGCGTTTTGTTACTGGTCAATCTCGTTCAGGAATGCTTCCATTTCCTTGCACGCCGTTTCGCGGTCGTCCAGATAGAACCCATGCCCCGCGCCGCACAGCAGGAGCAGCATCAGCAGAATACCAGTGAATTTCTTCATAATAGTTCACCTCTTAGCTGAGCTCAAACGCAAAGAAGTTCATTGCCCCCTCGCCGCGGAAGCGGAAGTACAGTGCCTTCACGCCATCTGCCATACGGAACGGCGCGGTGACGTTCATCATGGTCTTTCCGGCTTCGACCGGGATGCTTGCCGCCAGCGTCGAGAACTCCGGCGTATCGCTGACCTCGATATTGCCGCGGCACACCCCGCTGACGGCGCACCGAATGGCTTTCGCGCCGTGCATCTGGAAGTACTTGAATCCGCATACGCTGCCGTCGCGCATGTTGGCGATATACTGCACCGCCGCCGGATCGCCGTCGCGCCCGCTCTGGGTGAAATACGGGTGTTCCTTCTTATTGAAGCGCTTGTCATAGCGGGCGACACCGTGCTTGCTCCATAGGTTGCAGGCGATACGCGCCTCGTATTCACCGATACCGTCCAGCGGGCCGCCGTTCAGACCGCAGCTGGTCACTTCCGCCTGCTGGAAGCCGCCGTCGGGCGTGCGCTTCAGCGGTTCGGCGCAGGCTTGGCGGGAGTAGGAGTGCTGGTTCGTCTGGCGATGGTAGAAGATGTACCACTGCCCGTTCAGTTCCGCCATGCCGCCGTGGGTGTTGCCGAGGTAGTTCGTGCCGCGCGTCTCGTCGGAGGTTCCGTCCTCCATGTACAAGTCGCCCAAGTCCACCAGCGTTCCGCCGTAGCGGTAGCCGAACAGCGGATGTTCGCTGACCGCATAGCACAATTCGTGATTGTTCTCCGACGAGTACACAAAAACGTACTTGCCGTCAATTTTGCGGATGCTGCTTGCCTCGAAGAAAGCATGTCCCGCGAATTCCTTCGGCGGGTTGTTGTCCTTCTGCGGGAAAATCAACTGGATTTTATCCTTGATGGTCAGCATATCCTGTTCCAGCTCCATGCCGACGCCGCCGGAATTGCGGAGGTTATGGAAGCGGCTCATGATGAACGGCACCTTCGTCGCAAAGCCAGAATAGAGGTACACGCGCCCGTCGTCATCCACCAGCGCACCAGGGTCGAACGGGAACTCATCCCCGGAGCGGCTGCCCCACTCGCGCCCGTCGGCATAACGGACATGACCGTAGTATTCATACGGACCCTGCGGCTTATCGCTGACCGCCACACCCATGCGTCCAAGGAAATCATAGGCATAATAGAGGTAATAGCGCCCGTCCACGCCCTGCACCACGTCCGGTGCGAACAGCAGGCGGATGCCCAGCTTGTTCAGCGGGTCTTGTTTTTTCTTGTAGATAACACCCTCGTAGCGCCACGCGGACAAATCGTCCACCGGCGCGGAGTAGCACACATAGTCGTTGACGCAGAAGATAGCGGCGTTAAAGCGGTCGTGCGAGCCGTACACATACACCCGATTGCCGAAGACATGCGGCTCACCGTCCGGGATGTACTCCCCTGCCGGCAGATACGGATTGAATACCTGTTTCATCTGTTTTTCTTCCTCCCCAGCTTGATGATGCTATTTTATACTAATTCGATTCTAAAACATGGCATCGAGCATAGCAGATTTTTCGTTCTGGCAAAGCTGAGTGAAGCGAGGCGTACTGGAGGTACGCACGAGCGGAACGAAGCAAAGCCGGGGCGGAAAAGATGCTGTGCGAATGACATGGTTTAGATGAGAATTAGTATTAGCACGTTTTCCGCCCATTTTGCGCATTTCTTTCAGAACCTGTCATTTCGGCTTCCTATTCTGTTTTGATTGGCAAAATTCGTTCCGTTTTTGACAGTCGTTCCCTTCCCTTGCAACAAGAAACCCCTTCGGCAAGAGGAGAAGCCGAAGGGATTGATGGGAAGGGCAGTCACCATTCCAAGAGGAGGACGGAACGATGACCGGAAACGGAATCGAATCAGATTTCGTTCTGCCAGATTCACTTTCATATCGGATTATAGCACACTGCCAGCTTTCTATCCGCATTTTGGCGCAAACTGTCGATTTTTTTGCACAATTAGCATGTCGCCGGATTCATCTGCACTTTTTCCTTCCAGAACGCTGCCAGAGGCGCTGCCTCTGGACTCCGCCAAAGGGTCTTCGACCCTCTGGACTCCCATTCGCGCGATTGAGTTGCGTACATCTGCATACTGTGCCCGCGTGTTTATTGGGGGAACACAAGGGGCGCTGCCCCTTGACCCCGCAAGGGACTTCGTCCCTTGACCCTTCCGCGCGATTGGGTTGCGCACATCTGCATACTGTCTCCGCGTGTTTATTCGGGGAACCCCTAACGCAAAAGAGCCGTCCCTGCTTGCAGGGACAGCCCTTCTAATCGTCAGCATTCATTCCAGCAGGAACATCTGCTGTAATTGCGAATGCCCGCTGATTTCAACAGCGCCTTCATTTCCGACCAGATAGCATCGTGGCGGCGCTTATATTCCGTCTGCATTCCCGGCTTAATTTTTCCCATCCATGCAAATCGCTCCATGCGAAAAATACATCCATCACCCAAACAAGGTGCAGCCCATCTCCCGGAATTCCTTCGCCTTTTGCAGCAGCGTTTCTTCGCTGACGCCGAACTTCTTCCCCAAGCAGTTGAGGCACAGAAAACGCGTCGCCCCGCGGTTAATCAGCTTCTTCGTCAGCGCAATTTCCACGCTTTGCAGCGCCCGATGGCACTGCATACACTCAGGCATTGTCCTTCACCAGATGGCAGAGGAACAGGCGGCAGTCGTGCGACTTGATGTGCGGATTGAACGAATCCTTCCGCGCCCCCAGATGCTCGCCGGAGAAAACGTCCGTCATGTCCAGCGCAACGCCGCCGGTCACGGGCAGCCCCATGTCCGCCATTTCGCAGTGTACCTCGGCATCCGCGTCGGAGAGGTTGGCATAGAACAGGGCAAACTCGTTGTCCGTCAGGTGGCGCAGCAGCACGAACGCCGTGTCTGCCGGATGCGTCCACGGCGCTTGCGCGTCGTCCGGGTTCGGAACGCAGACGCTGTCGCGGCGAACGATATACGGCGGACGGCATTCCGCGTCCTGATTGATGCGCAGCAGCGCGGAATTAAGCATCAGCGCGCGGTATTCCGGCGCAAGGCTGCGCAAGTCAGCCCCCATCATCAGCGGCACGCCGCACAGGCACCAAAGCACAAACTGCAAGCGGTATTCCTCATAGCTGCACACCTTGCCCAGCCCGACATTGCCCTTACCCTCCATGCCGACGGTGAGCATGTCCATGTCGTTGAAGCAGTGGTTGCCGCTCATGCAGAGCTTATTCAGCTGGCTCTTGACGATGTCGGTGAAGGAGACGAAGTTATCCATAATGTCGCCGGTGGAGCGGTACATGTGCGCACCGATTGCGCGCATCCACTCACCGGGTTCTTCCATGCCCCAGTTGCAGGCGGAGAAGAGGATTTCGCGCCCGGTCGCTTTCAGCGCCATCGACATGGTGAGGTAGCGCGCCTTGCAGTTGCCGGACTGCGGGAAGTTGCAGAAGTCGTACTTGAGGAAATCCACGCCCCAGTCCGCAAACGTCTGCGCATCGACAAATTCATGGTCATAGCTGCCGGGATAGCCCGCGCACGTCCGCACGCCCGCGCAGGAGTACATGCCGAACTTCAGTCCCTTGCTGTGAACGTAGTCGGCAACCGCCTTCATGCCGTGCGGGAATTTTTCCGGGTCAGGCACGATGCGGCCGTCTTTGCCGCGCTCGCGCAGGCTCCAGCAGTCGTCGATGACCAGATATTCATACCCCGCCTCGCGGTAGCCCTGCGAAGCCATCAGGTCTGCCATTTCCAAAATCAACTGTTCGTTGATTTGCCAGCCGAACGTGTTCCAAGAGTTCCAGCCCATCGGGGGCAACTGTGCAAGCGGCATAAATTTCCTCCGTTTTTGTCCTGCCAAGCAGGAGATTTGGTTTCTGCACAAACATTTCGCCATAAGTCCGGAAATCCCTGCATGATTCTCCCGAAAATATTTTCTGAAAATTTTCGCCGCACCCATTTTGAAAGAGGAATTTCCAATCCCACGTCGAATGAAATGGATTGAATGGGCGATTTTCGGACATTCCTCCGAAGCATTTGGCCGCCCAGAATTTTTCTTCCTATATATCAAGGAGGACGCAATCAACATGAAACAGTCCAAGCTGATTCTGGACAAGGACTACATCATCTCCCCCATCGACCGCCGCCTGTACGGTTCGTTCATTGAGCACCTGGGCCGCGCTGTCTATACCGGCATTTACGAGCCTGCCCATCCGCTGGCGGATGAACAGGGTTTCCGCCGCGACGTGCTGGATTTGGTGCGCAAGCTGAATGTGCCTGTCGTGCGCTATCCGGGCGGCAACTTCGTCTCCGGCTTCCGCTGGGAGGATTCCATCGGCCCGAAGGAGCAGCGTCCGCGCCGCCTCGACCTTGCGTGGAAGACGACCGAGCCGAACACATTCGGTCTGCATGAGTTCGTCGACTGGGCGAAGAAGGCGAACACGGAGGTCATGTACGCCGTCAACCTCGGCACGCGTGATATTCTCGACGCGCAGTACGTCGTCGAATACTGCAACCATCCGTCCGGCACAGCGTGGAGCGACCTGCGCATCAAGAACGGCGCGAAAGACCCGTTTAACATCAAGCTGTGGTGCTTGGGCAACGAAATGGACGGCCCGTGGCAGACCGGCGCGAAAACCGCCTACGAGTACGGCCGCAAGGCAAACGAAGCCGCGAAGGTCATGAAGTGGGTTGACCCCACCATCGAGACGGTTGCGTGCGGTTCGTCCGGCACAGGCATGCCCACCTTCGGCACTTGGGAGCATGAAGTGCTGATGCAGGCGTACGACAACGTGGACTACGTCTCCCTGCACCGCTACTACGGCAATCCGCACAACGACACGCAGGACTTCCTCGCTTCGACGATGGATTTGGACGAGTTCATCAAGACCGTTGCCGCCATCTGCGACGGCGTGAAGGGCACGAAGCACTCCAAGAAGACCGTCAACCTGTCGCTGGACGAGTGGAACGTGTGGTATCACTCCAAGAATCAGGATCATGATTTGTACAAGAACAAGCCGTGGGGCACAGCGCTGCACCTGCTGGAGGACGTGTACAACTTCGAGGATGCGCTGCTGGTGGGTCTGATGCTCATCACGATGCTGCGCAACGCCGACCGCGTGAAGATTGGCTGCCTGGCGCAGCTGGTGAACGTGATTGCGCCGATTATGACGCGCGAAAACGGCGGCGCGTGGGCGCAGACAATTTTCTACCCGATGATGGATGCGTCGATGTACGGCCGCGGCACGTCGCTGCTGCCGAAGATTGTGGCGGGCAAGCACGACACCAAGCATTACAATGACGTGCCGGACATGGATGCCGCCGCCGTGATGGACGACGCGGGCAACGTGACGATTTTCGCTGTCAACCGCGACCTGACCGAGCCGATGGTGCTTGACCTCGACCTGCGTTCCTTCGGCGATTTGCGCCCCGCGATGCACTCCGTCCTGCACCACGACGACATGAAAGCAGAAAACACAGAATCCGCCCCGGACGTGGTGAAGCCGGTCATCCTCCCCTGCCCGAAGCCCGGTGAACCCCTCGTTCTGCCTGCTGCCAGCTGGAACGTGATTCGGTTCGTGAAGGGGTGACGCCAGAGGCTCTGCCTCTGGACTCCGCAAGGGGCTTTGCCCCTTGACCCCACAAGGGAGTTCCTCCCTTGACCCTTTCGCGCGATTGGGTTGGTGACACTTTCAGACTGTGCCCGCGTGTTTATTGGGGGAACGAAATATATGTAGAGCTGTAAGTCACATCGGCTTACAGCTCTACGTCTACCAGAATCACATCATCGCCAATTTTGCAGATGTTCTCCCACGGAATCACCACTCCCGCCCGTTCGCCGCGCAGCAAGTGCACAAAGCTGAACTCCCCCGGCACGACAATTGCCGTTACGCGCCCATCCAAGGCACAGAACTCGATGTCCATCGGCTTGCCTAAGCACTGCCCGTCACGCGTGTTGATGACGTCCTTCTGGCGAAGCTCGCTAAGGCTCATGGGCGGATTCCTCCCCTTTCACTTCATCAATAGCCCCATGGGCGCTATCATCCTATGCGCCGTCAGCCCATTTTGATGCTCCTTTTTGCGGATTTTTTATCGAATTTATAAAATCCCCTACACAATCCGCAGAAAATATGTTATAATCAAGAAGCGCAAGGACAGGCGTGTGCTTTTTACATGCCTATTTGCAGGACTATCATTAGATAGGAGGAACCTATTCGATGCAGTACACCAAGGAAGTTGAAGAAATGGTCTGTGTCGCCAAGGGCCCGAACCACGGCCCGGCGCCCATCCCGGAAGAGGGCAAATGGATTCAGGCCAAGGAGATCAAGGACATCTCCGGTCTGACCCACGGCATTGGCTGGTGCGCGCCGCAGCAGGGCGGCTGCAAGCTGACGCTGAACGTCAAGGGCGGCGTCATCGAAGAAGCGCTGGTTGAAACCATCGGCTGCTCCGGCATGACCCACTCCGCTGCTATGGCGGCTGAAATTCTTCCCGGCAAGACCATCCTCGAAGCGCTGAACACGGACCTCGTGTGCGACGCAATCAACACTGCCATGCGCGAGCTGTTCCTGCAGATCGTTTATGGCCGCACCCAGTCCGCTTTCTCTGATGACGGCCTGCGCGTCGGCGCTGGTCTGGAGGACTTGGGCAAGGGTCTGCGCTCTCAGGTCGGCACCATGTACGGCACCAAGCTCAAGGGTGTGCGTTATCTGGAAATGGCTGAGGGCTATGTGCTGAAGCTGGCGCTGGACAAGGACAATCAGGTCTGCGGCTACCAGTTCCTGTCGCTCGGCAAGATGATGGACGCCATCAAGAAGGGCATGAGCCCGAACGAAGCCTACGAGAAGAACGTGGGCACCTATGGTCGCTTCAAGGCGGAAGACGGCGCCGTCGCTTGGATCGACCCGCGCAAGCAGTAATATAGGAGGTATGCTGAAATGGCTCTGTTTGAAAACTACGAAGGACGCATGCCTCAGCTCCAGCCTGTTCTGGAAAAGTACGGCTTCAAGGATTTTGATGAGCTGAAGGCTTACAACAACAGCAAGGGCGTTGACGCTTATAAGATTGTCGAAGGCATTCAGCCTATCTGCTTCGAGAACGCGAAGTGGGCTTACGAGCTGGGCGCTGCCATCGCGCTGAAGAAGGGCGTTAAGACCGCTGCGGAAGCGGCCACCTGCATCGGTGAAGGTCTGCAGGCGTTCTGCATCCCCGGTTCCGTCGCTGACCAGCGTCAGGTTGGTCTGGGCCACGGCAATCTGGGCGCGATGCTGCTGGACGAGAAGACCGAGTGCTTCGCGTTCCTCGCTGGCCACGAATCCTTTGCTGCCGCGGAAGGCGCTATCGGCATTGCCCGCAATGCCAACAAGGTTCGCAAGAACCCCCTGCGCGTCATCCTGAACGGTCTGGGCAAGGACGCTGCCATGATCATCAGCCGCATCAACGGCTTCACCTATGTGCAGACCAAGTATGACTACCTGTCTGCTGACGTGAAGGAAGACCATGCGCTGACGGTCGTCAAGGAAGTCGCCTATTCCAACGGCGAACGCTCCAAGGTCAAGTGCTACGGCGCTGATGACGTCCGCGAAGGCGTTGCCATCATGTGGCACGAGGGCGTTGGCGTGTCCATCACGGGCAACTCCACCAACCCCACCCGCTTCCAGCACCCCGTTGCCGGCACCTACAAGAAGGAAATGATCGAAGCCGGCAAGAAGTACTTCTCCGTTGCGTCCGGCGGCGGCACGGGTCGTACCCTGCACCCCGACAACATGGCGGCTGGCCCTGCCTCCTACGGCATGACCGACACCATGGGTCGTATGCACTCTGACGCGCAGTTTGCTGGCTCCTCCTCCGTGCCCGCGCACGTTGAGATGATGGGTCTGATCGGCATGGGCAACAACCCGATGGTCGGCGCGACCGTCGCGGTGGCTGTCGCTGTCGAAGAAGCGCAGAAGAACGCGTAATTTGGTTGCTTCCAAGAACCTTCCGTTTCGGCGGAGGGTTCTTTTCTTTGTGGAAAAATGCGTTTTCCGCAAACATGTAGATGAACGAACGGTTTCCGCCATTTTTCCCTGCACTTTTGCCGTTTTTCCGCACATTCCGCCCTCCCTCGCCCTTGCGTCCCGTCCGGCAATCTGATAGAATAAAGTATTCTCTGTTCCCGAAAGGATTGATTCACCCATGTTCTTTGATACGATTGCCGCCATCAACAAGGTCGTCAACGATTTCGTCTGGGGTGTGCCGGCGATGGTCTGCATTATCGGCGTTGGGCTGCTGCTCAGCGTCCGCACGGGCTTTTTGCAAATCCGCAAATTCCCCTTCGCGCTCAAAACCACCATCGGGCGCATGTTCCACAAGAAGGAAGCCGCGGACGGCGCGATGACCCCGTTCCAAGCCGTCTGCACTGCGCTGGCGGGCACGGTCGGCACGGGCAATATCGCGGGCGTCGCGGGCGCAATTGCCATCGGCGGGCCGGGCGCGGTGTTCTGGATGTGGTGCTCGGCGCTGCTGGGCATGTGCACGAAATACGCCGAAGTCACCCTCGCCGTCCACTACCGCGAACGCAGCGCCACCGGCGAGTGGATCGGCGGGCCGATGTACTACATCAAAAACGGGCTGGGCAAGCGCTGGCAGTGGCTCGCCATCCTCTACGCACTGTTCGGCACGCTGACCGTCTTCGGCACAGGCAACGCGACGCAGGTCAACACCATCACGACGGCGATTAACACGGCGTTCATGCAGTTTCACCTCGTCAGCGACGCTTTCGTGCCGACGCTCAACCTCATCATCGGCATTTTCTGCGCGATGCTGGTGGCCATGGTGCTGCTCGGCGGCATCAAACGCATCGGCAGCGTGAGCGAAAAGCTGGTGCCGTTCATGGCGCTGTTCTACGTCGTGCTGGGCATCGGCGTGGTGCTGCTGAATCTTGAACGGCTGCCGGGCGTGCTTCAGTCCATCTTCGAGGGCGCGTTCAACCCGGCGGCGTTCACGGGCGGCATCATCGGCAGCCTGTTCGTGAGTATGCAGAAGGGCGTTTCGCGCGGCATCTTCTCCAACGAGGCGGGTCTGGGCACGGGTTCGATTGCCCACGCCTGCGCCGACACGCAGAAGCCCGTCACGCAGGGCATGTTCGGCATCTTCGAGGTGTTTGCGGACACGATTATCATCTGCACGCTGACGGCGCTTGTCATCCTGTGCAGCGGCACGCCGGTGACCTACGGCGTGGCAGCGGGCGCGGAGCTGACGATTTCCGGCTTCACGACGACATACGGCAGCTGGTCGTCGATTTTCACGGCGGTGGCGCTGTGCTGCTTCGCGTTCTCGACGATTATCGGCTGGGGGCTGTACGGCTCGCGCTTTGTGCAGTTTCTGTTTAGGAGCAACAAGGTCGTCCGCCCTTTCTTCGTGATTTACTCGTTCGTGTCGATTCTCGGCGCAACGCTCGATTTGGGGCTGCTCTGGGACATTGCGGACACATTCAACGGGCTGATGAGCATCCCGAACCTGATTGCGCTGCTGCTGCTGTCGGGGATGGTCGTGAAGCTCACGAAGGAGCATTTTCCGGGGAAAGGCGCAATTCGGAAAACAGGCGAATAATGCAAAACGGTGCTTCCCGCGCGTGATGGGAAGCACCGTTATTTTCTCTGCGTTCGCATAAAGGAAGGGAGGAGAAACTCCTTCCGGAATCTCCCCTCCCACAGTGCATCGTATTACTCAACCGTCAGGTTCGCCGTCATGCCGCCCACGGTGATCACATGCTCGCCGGCATCGAGGGTCAGCGGGATGGTCACAACGCGGAAGCTGCCAGCAGACACAGCGATCATCTTCGTCGCTGCCAGTTCGCCGTCCACCAGCACTTCGACATTGATATAGCCGTCAGCGCCGTTGTTTTCAGCGATGAAGTTGATTTCAAAGGTCTCACCCGCCTTGGCCAGGTTGAGAACCTTTGTCGCCATTCTGGTGCCGGAAGACGTCTCTTCGCTGACTTCACGGACACCCTGCGGCGCAATCAGCGTGTTGCAGGTAATGTCAGCAGGCTGATCGTAGCGCATACCGAAGTGCGCAGGATACATCACGTCGCCGAGATTCGTGGGCAGGTCAGCAGTCGGGTTATTGCGAACCACGGCTGCCATGTACAGGCGAGTCTTGGTATCCACGCCAGTGTCAAACTGCAGCTCGCCCCAATCCAGTTCAGCATCTTCGCTCGTCCATGCCATCTCGAACACGGTCTTGCCGCTGGGGGCCTTCACACCGTAGAGCATATCCGCCAGCACGGACGGCAGCGTCTTGTGATAGAAGTTGCCCATAGAAGAACCGTGGTCAGGTGTGCAGTCATAGGTCAGGAACAGCACCGCCGCGCTGCTGTTCACCGCGTAGGCATCAGGCTCGTTGGAAACGCCGCCGTCGTAGCAGAGGACAACGGGCTTTTCGGCATCCGCAGCATCCTCAAACAGCAGCTCCGTCGCGTCGTCCATCGCGGTCACATGGGCAATAATCACGTCTGCGTCTTCCATGTTGTCCACCACCGTCGCATACGCGGCAATGGCTTCCTTATCCATGGCAACCGTGTCCTTGCTTGTCCCCGCAACATACACCTTCTGCTCCGCCTTCAGCGGCAGAATGTTATCATTCTTCAGCAGGACGGTGGATTCGGTCTGGAGCTGGATTTCCATGGCGTTCATTTCGGCAGTGCGCGCACGATAAACGTCTTCAATCGTCGTCATGTCGAACGCCTGCGCCTTGTATTCGTCAGAGGCGCACAGTTCCAGCGCGTCTTCAAGGTTGCCGTAGGGATCTTCAAACAGACCCAGTTCAAACTTGTTGCGCAGCACACGCTTGGCGTGCTTATCAATCGTTTCCTGCGTCAGGTTGCCCAGTTCCAGCTGTTCCTTCACAGCGTTGGGCCACATGGGCTGCATCATGCCGGGATAACGGGCGATAACCGCGTCGTAGTCCACAGGCACATCGTCTTCCACCATGAAGAAGCAGCCAACCTGATCAACGTCCGCGTTGAAGATGGTCGCATACAGTTCGCCGACAGAAGCAGTGCTCAGGTCAAGGCCTTCAGGCGTCGTGCCGGAAGCAGAAGGAACCTGCATCCACATCGGCCAGTCCGTCACGACACAGCCATCATAGCCCAGCTGCTGGCGCAGCACCGCCATGGACTCGGAGTCGTAGCAAACATTGCAGTCATTGAGGAACTTGCCGTTGTTCAGCATGATCCAGCCGGAGCCGTTGTCGATGACAGCGCTCTTCCAGCCAACCAGCCACGAATCCACCAGATTCGCGGGAGACTTCGCATTGAAGTAGTTGGAGCGGCCGCCGCGCGCCACAAAGTGCTTCGTGCAGGCATTCACGCCGTTTTCTTCATACGCCTTGGTTTCGATGCCGACCATCTTGGCGATGTAGTTCACATCGTCGCCGTACCACGAGCCGATTTCCACGCCATAGGAATGGAACGGCACATGGAAGCCGATGGCGCGCTCTTCCTTCGCGTACTGTGCAACAAGGTTGTACAGCAGTTCCGGGTCATGCGCAATGCCAACCGCGTAGTTCGGCATGTTGACCATGCCAGCCCATGTGTTGTAGCTGCGGTCGCAGGACAGCACAACGGGAATGCCCAGACGCGCCGTTTCCGCGATTTCCTGGAACGCATTGTTTTCATAAATCAGCGTTCCCGGCGTACCATTGACGTTGTGCAGGTACGTCGTCACGTTATCACTGATGATGGAGTGATACATCGGAACGTAGCAGCTGCCATCAGCGGCGGTATATGTAGGTTCGTTGGAATAGAGCCATTCCTCCGTGTAGGGATACATGCTGGTGAACGTGCCGCCGGTAGAGGCGTGCCACAGCAGACCGATTTCCTCATCCAGCGTCATCTGGCTGAGCAGATCGTCCACGCGCGCGTCCACAGGCTGCCGCCAATCTTCGTACACGTCCAGTGTGCCGTTGCCGTTCAAATCCTTGAACTTCAGTCCATCGACCTCGATGATGTTCTTCACATGCGCTTCCAGCGCAACCTGCCCTGTCGCCTCATCCGCCGGAACGATGACTTCGTTCACGGCATAGGGTTTGGTGAAGGTATGAGGATCAACGACTTCCCCGCCTCCACCGTTGTTAAAGTACTGCTGTTCCGCAGCCGCGATTCCGCTGAGCATCATTGCCAGCGTCATCACGAAAGACAGTGCCCTTGAGAACTTTTTCATACCGTTTTCTCCTTCCCATAGTTCCCGCATTGCATTGCCAACCGACGTAAGGCAATCGCCTTATTGATTTCATTATACCGCCGCAGTCAAAAAGAAGCTATGGAAAATCCAGTCCTCATTTTTGTAAATTTCAGCACAGACTTCTGCTCCAGTTTCGGCAGGAATATACAAAGCGCATCAAAGTGCACAAGAAGCGCCCGGCGCAGGTTTTCCCCGCGTCGGGCGCTTTCTATTGAATTGTGGATTGGTTTCGCTTATTCCTTCTCCACCGCCATGGCGACGAGCTTCTGGCTCCGCTTCAGGAACGCCGTAATCTCGTCCGCTTCCAGCGGCTGGGCGCTCATGCGCGCCAAATCGTAAATCTGCTGGCAAAGCAGCTGCGTCGTCTCGTTCTCCGGATCGCGTGCCGCCAGTTCCTGAATCGCCTTGTTGCGGCGGTTCAACACGAGCGTGAAGCGGTCGGGCATGTCGAAGGACTGACCATACAGGCGGCTCATTTCCTTCATGCGGCGAATCTGCTCGTCCTCGGTGACCATCGCAGGCAGCTCCGCGTCGGACAGGCTCTGCAGGTTCACGGGCAGGTCATCCTTGCCCAGCGCCTTGCGGAACATCGCCTGAATCGTCTCCTGATTCAGCTCCTTGCCCTCTTCGGAATCTTCCAGCAGACCGGACACATCCGCGTCCACACGCGCGAAGGTCAAGCCTTCCTCGCCGCCGGAATATTCCATGAAGGACTGGAAGTTGCCGTCGATGATGTGATCCATCACCACAACATCAATGCCGCGATTGGTGTACAGCGCGACGCTCGCCGCCTGACGCTTCGGGTCGTTGGTGTAGTAGACCTTCTTGTCCGCCTTGTCGGCGTTGCCGGTCTTGTACTCTTCCAGCGTCAGATAGCGGCCATCGGTGGTCTTGTAGAGGATCGCCTTCTTGACCTGCTCGTAGAACTTCTGGTCACGCATCGCGCCAAACTTGACGAAGGGCGCAATGTCGTCCCAGTATTTCTGATACGTCTCGCGCTCGGTGTTGAACAGCCCGCAGAGCTTGTCAGCGACCTTCTTGGTGATGTGCGCGGACAGCTTCTTGACTGTGCCGTCATTCTGCAGGAAGGAACGGCTGACGTTCAGCGGCAGATCAGGGCAGTCGATAACGCCCTTCAAAAGCGTCAGGAATTCCGGAATAACTTCCTTCACGTTGTCCGCCACGAACACCTGACCCGCGAACAGCTTCACCTGACCTTCGTACTTGCCGAAGTCGTTGCGGAGCTTCGGGAAATACAGGATGCCCTTGAGGTTGAAGGGGTAATCGACGTTCAGATGCACCCAGAACAGCGGATCTTCCCAGCCGAACATCTTGTGATAGAAGTCGATGTACTCCTTGTCCTCGCACTCGCTCGGCTTTTTCAGCCACAGCGGCTTGGTGTCGTTAATCAGGCTCGGCTTGGGTTCATCGACGACCTTGCGCTTCTTGGGCGTGCCGTCCTCGTTGGTTTCGCCGGGGATTTCCTCCTCGCGCTCCACCGGCTTGGCGTTTGCATCCATCAGGTAAATCGGATACGCCATGTAGCCGCAGTAGCGGGTCAGCACTTCGCGGACGCGGTAGAGTTCGAGGAACTCCTTCTCTTCATCGGAGATATGGAGGATAATCGACGTGCCGTGCGTTGTGCGGTGACCTTCGCTGATGGCGAAGTCCATGCCGTCCTTGGATTCCCAATGCACCGGCTCCGAGCCCTCCTGACAGGACAGCGTTTCGATTTCGACGTTCTCAGACACCATGAACACGCTATAAAAGCCCAGCCCGAAGTGGCCGATAATGTCGCCTTTCTTTTCGTCGCCCTCGAACTTCTTCATAAACTCGGACGCGCCGGAGAATGCGACCTGATTGATATAGCGCTTCACCTCGTCCTCGGTCATGCCGATGCCGGTGTCGCTGATGGTCAGGGTCTTGTTCTCCTTGTCCACCGTGACCATGACGGACATTTCGCTCTCGTCATCCGGATTCATCATGCGATACTTCGTGATGGCGTCGCAGCCGTTGCTGACCACCTCGCGCAGGAAAATGTCCTTATCGGAATACAGCCAGCGCTTAATGACCGGCATAATATTTTGGGCGTCAATCGACACAGAGCCCTTTTCCATTTCAATCGCCATACATCATTCCTCCTCGGAAAATAAACGGTAATAATTGTTGCAGTCTTTCTGACCGCTGGATGTATTGTAGCACGATTTCCATCGAAATGCAAGCGAAAATTAGCACTCAACGTAAAAGAGTGCTAACAATTTTCAGATTGTTCACTTTTTTCGCCCGCGAAACCCTCCCCCATGCGCGTGAGACGCCCCCGTTCCCCTTGCAAACCCGCGCGCAATACGGTATAATAGATGAAACAACTTTTATGCCAAAGGAGCTGACGAACCCATGTCCGCGATTCATGAGCATGTCCTGCAAAACGGCATGACGCTTTTGTGCTGGCCGCAGCGCCACCTGCACGGTCTGGAATTCGGGCTGTATTTGAAGGGCGGACCGCTGTACGAAACGGAAGAGACACAGGGCATCAGCAATCTGCTGGAACACCTGTGCTTCCGCGGGCTGGGCGGACTGAACCGCGAAGGATTGCTGCGCGAACTGAACCGCTTCGGCACGAACCTCGATGCCGCGACATATGCCGAAGGGCTGGTGTTCCGCCTGAAGTGCCTGCCGCGCTTCTTTGACGCGGCGCTGGAATACTTCCTGCGCTTTTTCGCGAATGTACCGTGGACGCCGGAGCAGATTGCCGCCGAGAAGCAAGTCGTCCTGCGCCAATTGGAGGCGGACGGCGATGGCGATCTGTTCGACCGCGCGGCGTGCGATTTCCGCAAGACCGAGAACGGCGTATTCCCCCCGCTGGGCACGCCGGAGAGCCTGATGGCGCTGACCGAAGCGGACATTCAGCTTTGGCAGGAGATGATTTTTCAGCCGCAGAACGCCTGTCTGGTCATGACGGGCAATTTCTCCGACGGCATGGAGCTCGCCGCCATCGAAGCACTGAGCGAGCTGCGCAACACGACCGCCCAGCCGCCGTTCACGCAGTCGCTGCCCATCGGCTTCTGTATGCGCGACGAGCAGAGCGATTTGCTGGAAGAGGTCGAAAGCGATTTTGCGAGCGTTCAGCTGGCGTTTGACGTGGACAGCGAACAGGTCTACCCCGTCGCGGCGGAAGTTCTCAGCACCATCACCGCCGGGAACGATGACAGTATGCTCTTTCAGGCTTTGCGCGAGGAGCAGGCACTCGTTGCGGAAATCGAGTCGCAAATCAGCCGCGTCGGGCAATTCAGCCGCCTTGTCATCCGCTATGACGTGCGGTCGGAATGGCTGAAAGACACGCTGACAAAGGTCTTTGCCTATCTGCACCGGCTGACGATGTACGTCCGCCCCGCGCGATTGAATCAGCTGCGGACGCAGTTTACGACGAACAACGCCATGCTGACCGATGACACCGCCGCGCTGAACGACCGTCTCGGCTGGGCGTGGATGAGCGGCGACACGGCACAGGCGGATTTGGATGCTGCCGCCGCGCAGTACAACGAGCTGACCGCCGAGGAACTGCTGGACGCGGCGCAGACCGTTTTCCGCCCGGAAAACCTGACGATTGCCGTGCAGTATGACCCGGAGACAGTCGGCGATTTGCGCCCGCTGCTGCAAAAGTTGCGCGAAACGCTGTAAGGAGCGACCCATGCCCTCTCAAATTTACGAGATTCTCTCTCTGATGATGCGCTACTGGTTCGCCGCGCTGGGGGTACTCATTGTCCTGCGCGCGTTCTGGTGGCTGTGGAAGGATCACCGAAGCCGCGAGAAGAAGCGGCGTTCCCTGCCGGATGCGGGCAGCATCGGGGAATTTGTGGTCGAAAGCGACTGCGCCGCACTCCCGCAGGATACGCTGCTGCCTGTCCCGGCGGACGGGACGCTGGGCAGCGTGCGGAGCTGCGATATTGTTGTCCCTGCGCGCGGCGTATTCCCCCGGCATCTGGATGTGATGTTCCGCAACGGATATGGGCTGTATATCATCCCGTGGCGCGGGTGCAGCTGCATTGTCGATGGGGAGACGGTGGCGAACCGGCGGGACGGGATGGCGCATCCGCTGCAGCATAACAGCATTTTGGAGGTTGGACAGGCGAGATTACGCTTGCGCGTGTTTGCGGGACTGGATGTGGAGGATGTGCGCGCCTACGCCGAACGGCGCGAGGATGAGGATGATGAGCAGGAAAATCCTCAATACCCCGATTGATGGAAAAAGCGCTCAAGCCGGGCGGCAAAAAAAGGGTCAAGGGGGTATCCCCCTTGCAGGGTCAAGGGACAGCGTCCCTTGTGGGGTTTGGGGCAACGCCCCAACTGTTTCGCGGGGGACCAGTCATGCCAAACGCGCTCAACAAAGGGCGCAGGCAGCGAAGCGTCCCTGCCAGTAACTAAAAAGCCTTCAATACAATTCTACTAACATGGGTGTACATCCGAAGGAGTCCAGAGGGCGATCGGAAAGCCCTCTGGAAGCTACTCTTTTTACCATTACAATAGGAAAGTCAACTCTGGCAGTGCAAAAAGCTCACTAACTTTTTATTGTTGCAGAGGGATTTCGCGCCTGCGGGCGCGACCAAAGGGCATGAAAACAAACGAAGTTTGCGATCGCCCTTTGGAAACCTTCGGGTGCACACTACCATACTTGTATTGGCGTGTTGCTTATTTTTATGATTACAAAACGCTTTCCGCACAATACCTTTCTATGGTAATCAGATTTTCGCGCCAGAAGGCGCCTATTTCATTTTTTGCGAGGTGATTTCCTTGGCGCGTGACCGCCAGCGCGGGCGTGAAAAGCTGAAAGACCCCGGCCGCTCTTTGTCGCGGGCGGTCTCGATTTTCTACATCAGCGCATTCTGCCTTCTCTTCCTGCGCGATTTCCAATGGCAGGCGCTCGCACTCGCCGTCGCCGTACCGCTGGCGAGCGCGTTCACAACTGGCTTCCTGCCGCGGCTCTTCCCGGTGGATAAGCTGCTGCTGTCGCTGACCAACTTCCTGTGCGCGCTGGGGCTGCTCGTCCTCTACGACACCAACCCGACGTATGCCTACCACCAGTCCATCTACTATTTCGTCGGGCTGGCAGCGATGGTCGTGTGCATCTACCTCATCCGCGTCGGGCGCAGCTTCCGGCTGCTCGTGTGGCCGATGATGCTGCTCTCGCTCGTGCTGCTCGTCCTCCCGTTGTTCATCGGCAAGGAGACGTACGGCGCGAAAAACTGGTTCTATGTCGGCGGCATCTCCGTTCAGCCCAGCGAAATCGTCAAGCTGACGCTCATCATCGTCATCAGCCGATTCATGGCGGATCGGCGGCTGATTCCGTGGCTTGGCTTCTCTGTGGCATGTCTTGGCGTGCTGATGCTGCAAGCCGACCTCGGCACGGCGCTGCTATACTACGGCGTGGCGCTGATGCTCTATTTCGCTTCGTCCGGGAATCCGGTGCTGATGCTGTGCGGCATCGGCGGCGGCGTCGGCGCGGCGCTGCTGGGCTACCAGAAGTTTGCGCACGTCAAAAAGCGCGTCGCGATTTGGCTCGACCCGTGGAGCGACTACGACAACGCGGGCTATCAGCTCATTCAGAGCCTGATGGCAATCGCCAGCGGCGGCGTATTAGGCGTCGGCTTGGGACTGGGCAGCCCGACGACGATTCCCGTTTACCACACGGACTTCATCTTCTCCGTCATCTGCGAGCAGTTCGGGATGTTGTTCGGCTCGTGCGTGCTGCTGATGTATGTTGCCATCATCTGGCGCGGCACGTCCATCGCAATGGCGGCGCGCACCCGCTTCCACGGGCTGCTGGCCATGGGCTGCACCGCCATGATTGGCTTGCAGACGTTCATCATCATCGGCGGCGTGATTAAGCTGATTCCGCTGACGGGCGTGACGATGCCGTTCGTCAGCTACGGCGGCACGTCGCTGGTGGCGTGTCTGTGCCTGATTGGGCTGATTCAGGGCGTTTCCAGCGTCAATGAGGATGATTTGGCGCGCGACGCGGACTTGGCGGATTACGGTGGAGGTGCGGCATGAAGCGGCAGCGGTTCAAATTCAAGCTCCTTGCTTTCTTCCTCTTCGCGCTTTTTGCCCTGCTCGGCACATACGGGATGCACTCGATCGCCCTCTACGGCAACCGCTGGTTCACCTACGCGAAGAATCCGCGTGTACGGGCGCAGAAGCAGAACGTCGTGCCAGGAGATATTCTCGACCGCAGCGGCGTGGTGCTGGCGACCTCTTCCGTCAGCGAGGACGGCACCGTCACCCGCGTTTATCAGGCGGATGAAGCTGCCCGCCGCGCCGTTGTGCACCTGCTGGGCGATTCCGACGGACAGGTTGCCAACGGGGTTGAAAGTTTTCAAACGGCGTACCTCTACGGCTTCCAGACCGGAATTTGGGAGCGGATTCAGGCGCTTGTGACCGGACAGAAGCGCCACGGCGACAACGTAACCTTGACCGTGGACAGTTCCCTCTGCACGACGATTCTGCAATCCTTCCAGCGGCGTACGCCCGGCAAATCCGGCGCGGCGGTCGTGATGAACTACAAGACAGGCGAAGTGCTGGGGATGGTCAGCCTGCCGACGTTCGACCCCATGAGCAGCAGCGCCGTATCCACCTCCTCCAACGCCTACTGGAACCGTGTCACGCAGAATCCCTACACGCCCGGCAGCACGTTCAAACTTGTGACCGCCGCCGCGCAGCTCCGCGTGAACCCCTCCGCGCAGACGATGCAAGTCAACTGCACCGGCAATTTGACCGTGGACGGGCAGGTCATCCATGACTACGGCTCTGCCAGCCACGGCGCGATTGACCTGAAAACCGCCTTCATGCGCTCCTGCAACAACGCCTTTGCACAGTACGCGCTGTCCATGGGCGACAAGGCGCTGCGCGAAGCGGCGGAATCCTTTGGCTTTAACGACAACTTCCTTTTCCGCGATCTCGTCGTAGAGAACAGCGTCTATCCGACCACGAGCCGCAGCAATTTCAACATCGCCATGAGCGGCTTCGGGCAGTCCGCCATCACCGCCACGCCGATGCACCTGTGCCTGCTCGCCGCCGCCGTCGCGAACAAGGGCGTGATGATGGAACCCGTGCTGATTGACCGCGTCGCCAGCCCGTCCGGCGTGACGCGCTATACCCGCTCCAGCCGCGTCTACCGCACCGCCATGACGGAGGGGCAAGCCGCGATTCTGGCGGAGTACATGCGCGCGGTCGTCACCAGCGGCACAGGCACACGCGCCGCCGTCAGCGGGATGATTATCTGCGGCAAAACCGGCAGCGCGGAAACATCACTGAACGGACGTGCCATCACGAACGGTCTGTTCATCGGCTTCGCACAGGACGTCCCCTACGCGCTGTGCGTCGTCGTCGAGGATATCGACGATGGTCAAGGCGGCGGCTCAACCGCTGCACCGATTGCCCGCGATATCTTCGCGTACCTCAAAAACATGCAGTAAAATAGCGTCGGACAGTTTTCACGGCTGTCCGACGCTTTTGATTTGCTTACCCATTGCCCGCCCAAAGGTAGCTTTGCGGGATGTAGCACACGTTCTCGTTGTCGTTCATGACGATGTAGTAATTGCCCTTGATGCCGATGACGACCCAGTTGTCCCCGCTGTGCCAGCGCGTGTACGGTGCGGATTTGCTCGGCTCATCCAGCACCTCAAATTCATACGTCGTCTCGTCCGCCACGTTCAGCCGATATTCTTCGCGCACCTCCAGCTGCGGAAACGCGCATTCCACTTTGTCCGCATCCTCGCCGAACGCCAGATACTTGGTCATCATGTAACCCGTCGTCGCGCGCCCGATGCGCACATATGCCCAGTCGCCGCGGATTTCCTCCACATACACGGGCGTTCGGTTGTAGAACTTGCCGAGATTGCGCCCTTCCTTGCTCGCCTTGCCGCGCAGGTACAGTCGATCCGCCGGATTTGGGTTGTTGACAACCGCCCAGTTCGTGCGGTCAAGGTGCTGAACGGCTTCTTCATAAGTCGTCGGAAAGTCCGCAAACGGCAGGTCAGTCACGTCGGAATACGGATGATTGCCATAGCGGAAGCCCGCGTTTCCACCCGCCGACTCCACGCAGGCTTGCAAATCGTAGATGGCGTGGCGCTGGATGCCGATGCCGCCCGCTCCGTTCCAGACCTCACGCAGCGTCAGATAACCATTTTCGCACGTCATGCAGTACGTTATTTCATCGACGCAGAGGAGGATGGATGCCACGCCGCCGTGGTAGCGGTCGAAGGAGAACGGCGTGCCAATCACCTTGCGGATAACATAATTCCCCAGATTCGTCCTGTACGCCACGCGCAGCACGTCGCCATCCGCCGCATCCACTGTGTGCATGGCAATCAGTTCCGTCGTGCAGTACAGTTCCACCAGCGTCTCGCCGCCGGTCAGCTCATCCGACACATACGGCAGCAGCGTCTCCGGCAGATTCAGCTGGATTGCGCCGGATATGTCCGCATCCGCCAGCAGCGCTTCCGGAAAATCCGGTTTCATGGCAATCGGCTGACATTTCCGTCCAGCGCCGTCCATCAAAATCAGCGAACCCTCCTGCATGGTATACGCTTCTTCCGCGCCCGCAATGGGCAGGAGCAGCCAAATCATCAGCAGCGCAAGCAGTTTCTTCATTGGCATTCTCCCCTTACCCGTTGCCCGCCCAGAGCCAGTCCTGCGGGATGTAGCGCACGTTTTCGTCGGTGTCCATGATCATATAGAAGTCGTCAATCACGCCAATCAAATAGCACTCTTCGCCCCAATTCCAGAGCGTTTTTGTCGCCGACATGTTCGGAGCGTCGAACACATAATAGTCATAAGCCAGTTCATCCGCCACATTCTCCTGATACTTTTCTATCAGCGACAGCTGCGGGAAGGCGCATTTCACCTTGTCCATATCCGCACCAAATGCGAGATACTTCGTCATCATCCACCCTGACAGGTCGCGCCCGATGGTAACGTGCGCCCATTCGCCGCGGATTTCGTCCACATAGACCGGCGTTCGGTTGTAGAACTTGCCCAGTGAAACCGACTTTCGGTCGGGTTCTGTGCGCAGATGCAGACGATCGGTCGGATTCGGGTTGTTCACAACCGCCCAGTTCGTGCTGTCCACCTGCGCCAGCATTTCCGCATACGTTTCGGGGAAGGCTGCGAAGTCCACCGCTTCCACGTTGTAGAAGGGATGTGCGCCGTAAACGTAGCTGTCATTTCGCATCGCAATCACTTCTTCCATATTACCGATAGCGTGTGGCTGAATGTACACAATTTTCCTGCCAGCGGTGTACCACAAAACGAGTTTTCCATTTCGCAGCTTCAAGGCATATTCCTGTCCTTCGACTTCCATGCTGACTTCGCCTGCCGAGACGTGCACCGTGTCCAGCGAAAAATCCACCCCGACGACTTTATCAACCATTTGATAGCCTTCGCCCGTCCACCACGCCACGCGAAGCACATCGCCCTTCGCCGCGTCGCGCAGGTGCATTCCAACCAGCGCCGTCGTGCAGTAAATCTCGACCAGCTCTGCGCCGCCGGTCAGCTCGTCCGCCACATAGGGCAGCAGCGCCTGCGTCAGCCCCATCGGCACGGCGACGAACGTATCCCCCTGTGCAGCGAGCGCTTTGGCGGCTTTCGCGAACCCCTCCCTGACGGCAATCGGCTGATACGTCGTGCCGTCGTCGGACTGGAAGGTCAAGTAGCCATTTTCGACGGTGCAGCGGTACGCATCATCCCAGAAGTCTTTTCCGCCCGAAAATTCCTCTGCCCCGGCGGTCGTCAAAATCAGGAGCAGGGTCATCAGCAGCGCACACCATTTCTTCATTCGGTCTCCCCCTTTGATTCGGTTTTCTGACAATGAAACGAACGGGCGGCGCGTTTTCTTCCGCAGAATTGGAAATTTCGGCAAAAAGCCCCCTGCGGGTTATCATTTTTTTCGCGTAGAGGCGTATTTGCTCATAGCGTCGTTCCTTTCTTCGGACGAAACAGCCCGTGCATGTCCGTCTGCTCGATTTCCAGCAGCCTGATTTTGCGTTCAAGCCCGCCCGCGTACCCTGTCAGGCTGCCGCTCGTGCCGATGACCCGATGGCACGGAACGATGATGCTGATGGGATTATGCCCGACTGCCCCGCCGACCGCCTGTGCCGACATGTGCCCTGCGTTCAGCCGCTTCGCCAGTGCACCGTATGTCGTCGTCTGCCCGTATGGGATTTCAAGCAGCAGTTGCCAGACCGCCTGCCGGAAAGGCGACCCGGTCGGGTGCAGCAGGGGCGTGAAGTCGGGTTCGTGTCCGGTGAAATAGACATCCAGCCAGCGCTTCGTGTCCATCAAAATGGGCGTTTCGCGTTCAACGTGTTCTTCGGGCAGCGTATCTGCGTAATATCGTCCGCCATCGAACCACAGCCCGGTCAGCCCCACCTCATCCGCAGAAAGCAGGATGTTCCCCAAGGGTGAGGATATCGTTTGCGTGTAATGCATGTTTGCACCGTCCTTTGGGTTTTCCTCAAAAATCAAGAGACACTCTGACGCAGCAGGCGCAGGTAAAAGCAACGCCTTCCCGGAAGAAACAGCGGCATGACCCTCCTTTTTTCGGAAGGTCATGCCGTTTTCCTTATGCAGCGGCTTTTTCCGCAGCTTTTTTCTTGCCCGTAAATTTCGCCTTGAAGGCTTCGATCCGCTTCCGGCGTTTTTCGCGGCGCTCGATGCGCTCACCCAAATCACGCGCACCCACGCCGTACACCAGATACAGAATCAAGCCGGAAATGACCATGATGAACACCGTCGATGCGCAGCGGCGGCCCGATGCGTTGACGTTGTAGCCGTCGCGCCCTTCCTCGGCGCACATGTTCTGGATAATCATGGCATACGTCTTGCCGTAGCTGGATTGGAACGTCGCCGACATGTCGTATTCCGTGAACAGCGCATTGAAGTTCAGCGCGAACACCGCCAGCACACTCGGCAGGACAATCGGCAGCTTCACCCGTAGGAATGTCACCAGACTGCTCGCGCCAAGGTTGCGCGCCGCATCCTCCAATTCCTCGTCAATAGCGTAGAACGCCGCCTTAATCATGCGCAGGGCAAACGGCAGCTTCACCACCGTGTACGCCATCACAATCAGGAATCGCACGTTCTCGCGCATGTACAAGTTGTTGTTGAAAACATACCACACGCTGTCGGAGTTAAAGTAGGTGCGGTAGGAGTAGCAAATCAGGATGGTCGGCAGCAGCCACGGGAAGAGCAAGCTGTATTCCAGCACACTGCCGCGCTTCTTGCCCTTGTTCTTGAAGATGTAGTTGACCGCGACGACGACGATAACGCACGCCAGCGCCGCCGCAATCGCGGACAGGACGAAGCTCAGCCGGATGCCGCCGACGGTATCCGCGTTGGCGAACAGACCGGAAATTGCGCCCGTTCTCGTTTTCAGCTTGCCGCGGTTGGTCAGGAACTCATAGTCCTGCTGACCGAAGAAGTTAATCAGTGTGAACTGATCCATCGAGAGCGTCTTGGAGCGAATTGCCGGATAATTTTGGAACGCGAACAGCACAATCATGACCACCGGCGTCATGTAGATGATGAACAGGACGTAGGCGTAGATATGCGCCAGCACATTCGCGATCGGGTTGCTAATCTTCTGCTTGACCAGCTTCGCCTTCGTTTTGCTGACGGAGAGATAATGCCCTTTGCGCTCGTAGGAGGACAGAACGGTCAGCAGGATGATGGTGAACATCGCCAGAATGATGGACAGCAGCGCCGCGCGCGCCTGCGGGAACGCTTCGTCCGCCGACGATGAACCCGCCAGACGCACGATTTCCGGGTTGATGGAGTCATAGCCCAGCAGCGTCGGCGCACTCATGGCGCACAGACCCGTGATGAACGTCATGACCGTGAGGGAGAAGAGCGTCGGAATCAGCGTCGGGAAAACGACCTTCAGCAGCACCTTGAACGGCTTCGCGCCGAGGTTGCGCGCCGCTTCCACCGTGTTGTAGTCAATCGCGCGGATAGCGTTGCGCAGGAACAGCGCGTGGTTGCTTGTGCAGGCGAACGTCATCGTGAACAGAACGGCGTTGAAGCCGGAGAACCAGTTCTTGTCCATGTTGGGGAAAATCCCGGAGAGCCACGTCGTCATAATGCCGTCGCTGTCATAGAGGAAGAGATACCCTGTCACCAGCGCAACGCCGGAGTAAATCAGCGTCGTCATATAGCCGAGGCGGAGGATTTTCGCGCCCTTGATGTCGAAATATTCCGTCAGCAGCACGATGCTGATGCCAACGATATTCACCGTGATGACGAGGCAAACCGCCAGTTTCAGCGAGTTCAGGACATAGCTGGGCATGTTGCCCGCGAAGAAGAAGCGGATGACCGCCAGCGGGTCGATGTTGCCCGCGCTGTCCGTCGTCGTGAAAATCTGCGTGATGGTGTTCAGGCATGGCAGGAGCATGAAGCCGAAAAACAGGTAGACGAAGAACGCCACGCCGAACACTTTTCCAAGCATCCCCAGCGTCAGTTTGGAGGATTTTTGCGTCATATTGCTTCCTCCTGTCATTGCGCGTCGTAGGACATGACGTCCGTAGGCTTCATGGCTACGGTCACTTTTTCGCCCGGCGCATAGATGTTGATGCCGTCGTTCTTTTCGATCGCCTTCAAAATCTGGCTGCCCACATCGATGTAATACTTGATGTACAGACCGTAGTACTCGATGTTTTCAACCACGCCGTCAATGAGGATTTCGTCGTCGCGCTTGGGCTTGTTGACGTGCAGGCGTTCCAGACGGATGAAGTGATTCTGCCCTGCCGCCAGCTTCATCTGCGCGGCAATCGGCGCTTCGACGCGGTTGATGTCGCCGATGAAGTTGCAGACAAACTCGGTCTTGGAGTGGTTGTAGATCTCGTTCGGCGTGCCAATCTGCTCGATATAGCCCTTGTTGAACACGGCGATGCGATCGGACAGGGTCAGTGCCTCTTCTTGGTCATGGGTGACGTAGATGGTTGTGATGCCGAACTCGCGCTGCATCTTCTTCAGCTCATTGCGCAGCTGAACGCGCAGTTTCGCGTCCAGATTGGACAGCGGCTCGTCCATGCAGATGATGCTCGGCCCGGTGACGAGGGCGCGGGCGATGGCGACGCGCTGCTGCTGACCGCCGGAAAGCTGGCTGACCGCCTTTTTGAGCTGCTCGTCGGACAAATCGACCTTGCGGGCAATTTCCCGCACCTTCTGGTCGATTTCCGGCTTTTTCAGCTTTTTGAGCTTCAAGCCGAACGCGATGTTGTCGTACACCGTCATCGTCGGGAACAGCGCGTAGCTCTGGAATACGATGCCGATGTTGCGCTTCTCAATCGGCACATGGGTAATATCCTGCTCGTTCACCGACACCGTGCCGGAGACAGGCTCAATAAAGCCGGTGATGGTGCGCAGGGTGGTCGTTTTGCCACAGCCAGACGGGCCGAGGAAGGTGAAGAACTCCCCTTCCTTCACGTTCACGTTGATATTGTGCAGCGCCTCAAAATCGCCGAATTTGACCACAATGTCCTTGAGTTCAATCATGGGCGACAGCTCCTTACTTTGTGATTCGCAGAATTTTGCACAGGCAAATCATGCTATAAAAAGATGGCGAGCCCGCGTAGGACTCGCCATCCGGGGTTCAAATCCGCTTCTTTGCCGGATGAGAATTTGTGGGAATTACTGCGCCGCCTGCGTCATCACAGCCCAGTTGACATTGTCCCAATCGGGTTCCGCGGGCGCCTGACTTGCGTCAGCCCAGTAGAAGCCGAGGTTGGTCATGATGTTCGTCCATTCCTTGCTGTGCGCCGCGACATATTCCGCATAGGTCATGTCGGTGCCTTCCACCTTCTCCAGCGCGCAGTTCTTCAGCTGATAAATGGCGGGGATTTCGTCGCCGTAGACGTTCTTCACAGCCACTTCGTTGCAGGGGAAGGAGTCGAATTCGTCAGACCATTCCGTCTGCGTTTCCGCAGAGCCGAACCATTCCGCGAACGCCTTGACAGCTTCCGTCTGTTCGGGCGTACGGTCAGCACGGTCAAGGATACCGATGTATTCCGCGATGTAGTAGGTGCCGTCGTCAATGTCCACAACGCCCCAGTTTTCGGGGGTGGTCGTGCCGGTCAGCGGGACAGAAGAGCTGTCCGCCGCGGAGTCAATCTTGCCATACAGGGAGGAAGAGTAGAACGTGGACACCTGCACGTCGCCGCGGTTCAGCGGGTCAAAGCCGTAGCTGTCGCCGGTGTAGGAACCGTTCGCGCAGTACTTCCACAGCATCTTCCAGCCATCCACGGAAATGCCGCCGGCGGGGCTGGTCGGATCAGTGAAGGCGTACAGCATGGCGCTGTTGATGTTGCTGTTGGTCGTGCCGCCAACCTTGCCCTGACGATACCAGTGATAGCCGCAGTCGACAATATCAGACCAATGCTGGAAGTGGAGCGCTTCGCCATTCGTGCCCTTGTCGTCATTGCGGTAGAGCATCAGCACGTTCTGCACGACGAGGCCATACGCCTTGCCGGGGTAAACGTACTTGCCGACTTCGTCCGCCCAAGACGGCGTCCAGTCCATCACCTTCAGGTTCTCATAGGTGCCGTTGACCAGCTGAGACCAGCGGGTTTCGTTCAAACCAAAGATGATGTCGCCGTCCTTGCTTTCGTTTGCCTTCTGGATAGCGGCGTTGTCGCCGGAGATGACGGAGTTATCGTCGATGGAGATGCTGAAGCCCGCTTCCTTGGCGGCATTGAGCAGCCAGTTCACGCGCTCGGTGGAGTTGGAGTTGGAGTAGATGCGGATGGTATAGCCGGAATAATCCTTCGTTTCCGCCATCGCGCTGCCCGCCAGCGTCAGCACCATCGCCAATGCCAGCAGCATAGATACGAGTTTCTTCATTATAGGAACGCCTCCTCTTTCGAGATGCTGTTCTGCATCTCTGATTGTTTTTATCATACCACATTCAGCTTGTCTTGTAAAGTCCTAATATGTTATTTTCATCACCATCTGGTCGCATTTTTTCCGTTTTCGCCCATGCTTCTGGACGTGAGCGGTTGTTTATCACGGCATGTTTTCACGAATTGGAAAATTTGAGCACAAAAAACAGCATGGGCGTTTATTTCCCATGCTGCAAAGAGCCCTGATTACCCAACCACACCCGGCACTTCATAGCGGATGCGCATCTTCGGCGCTTCCTGCAAGGTTGCATAGTAGTTTGTCATCCAATCCGCGTGACCATCCTCGACATTCACGCCATCCGCGGGCGGCGCGAAGAGTTTCAGCGTCAAATCCGCGGGAGTATCCAGCGGAGCGTCAAAGAACGCGCTCATCAGGTCAATCGTCTTGACGTGCGGCGCTTTGTAGAACCACTTGCCGTGCAATTCCACCATCAGCCCGATTTTCTGCTCCACGGTCATCTCGCAGAATTCCGGATTGCCCTCGAAGTGCAGCGGAATCGCCAGCCCGTCGGCATCCTCCGCGCCGCCCCAGCGCAGTTCCGCCGGGAAAGTTGCTTCGCCCATCTCCGTCATGCTCGGCTGGAAGTACGGGTCTTTAAGCAGCTCGCGGTACTGCGCCAGCATCGGCTGTTCAATGCCGACTGCCGGGTTGTTCGGGTCTTCAATTTCCAGCCCCAGACGCCCGCGGTCGCGGAACTGATAGAGGCTGATAGCCTTGAACCAGTCGGCTTTATGGTCGCGGAAAGTTTCGGCAAAGCGGATGACGCTCTCGCCCTGATGTCGCGGACCCGTCACGTCGCCGTCGGTGTTGAATTCCGCCGTCACCAGCGGCTTACACCCAAACTGCGACGATGCGCGCTCGTAGGTGCGGCGGAACATGTCGTAGTACATGCCGACGGAATCCGCCTTATACTGTCCGCCGCCGACTTCCGCCACGTCATACGGCCAGCCGTAATGGAGCGCGAGGTAGCAGTCCGCCGACCAGACGTCCGCCGCGCGGTACGCCACCGCAAACTCGTCCTCCTTCTCCAGCTTGCCGTCCGCCTGTGCGAAGCCCGCGCAGAACACCGTGCGGACGTTCGGGGCTTCCTGATGGATGATATCGGAGAAATGCGCGAAGAACTTGCCGACCTGCTCGTAGGTGAAGCGCTTATTATGCGTGAACCACGTTCCGGCGCACTCATGGTTGATGCGGATGGTCATGCGCCCATAGGGGCGAAGCATCCGGGCGACCTCGCGGAGTTCGTCGTCGGAGAGGGAGCAGTCGAGCGTCAGCGTGAGGGCGACATCCTGCCCGTGGCGGCGAATATCCCGCATCTGTTCCCACGGCTGACCGTCGGCATTGAAGGGGAAATAATCATCATAAGGATAGTCCCACTGGAAGGTGATGTTCATGTCCTTGCACGCCTTGGAAATGCGCTGCGGCCACTGCTTATCGTGCGGGTAGTAGGTATACATGATGCCTATGGCGCGGTGCGGACGTCCGAGCTTATGCAGGATGTAGTCCTGATTGACGTACTCCGCGCGTTCGCTGCCGTCGCCGAGGTCAAGGGCGCACTGGGCTGCACCCAGATGGAGCTTCTGCATGGCGATGTTCCTCTCTTCTCGTCGTGTTGTTTATTTTCGTCGAATCTTGCACGGTCACCAAGGGATCATTTTGATTCCCTTGCATCTACTTCATTGGTTAGGATTCTCACGCTACTGCCAAGCTGAACTTCTTTTCTGGAAATATACCATGTTTTTCCATTGTCAGAGCTGCCTTGATAGAAGAGAAATACGCGTCCATCATCATCACGGAAAGCATAAGGATGTCCGGATTCACTGCTGTTCCATGTGCCCGGCGCGCCGCATGGGATTAGCGGCTCATTCGATACGCGGCGGAAGAAGATGCCATCCTCGGATACTGCACAGCCGATTTGCTGTGGCGTGCAATTATAGGAGCCGCCGTAGAACAGGTATATTTTCCCGTCCTCTACGACCGTTGCGGGTGCTTCAACGCAATCGCCTTCCCATGCAAGTTCTGGCATAAGCAGACTCTGTTCTGCCAGCATATGCCACGCATTCCGCCCAAAGTCAGAATCGATTTTTGCCCATGCGCCGCCAATTTTCTGGATGCGCATAGCATGGTCGCGCGTTGCAAAATACAGGTGTATTTTTCCGCCGAACACGCACACATCGGCATCAATAGCGCGCCCACAGCACCAGGTTGCCGCCGGATGAAACACAGGGTTCTCTGGATTCTTCGTGAAGTGAATTCCATCCTGCGACCACGCATGGCAGATTGCATCCATCTCCCAATTGCCATAGGTCTGATAGAACAAATGAATTTGGTCATTCAGCACAATGGCTCCTGGTGCGGCAATGCCGTTCGTCTCGCACAGCGCATCCTGCTCTATTTCGCCGCAGGGTGTCCAATGCTCCATATCGGCAGATTCCGCAATGCCGATGCCGAACCTTCCATCCTCATGCCTCAGGGAATAATAGAGCCAGTAACGGCTGCGATAGCGGACAACAGCCGGATCCTTGGCGAAACAAAGGCAATCTGTGTTGGTAAACAGCATGACAAATTCTCCTGATCATTGTCGGATTCACAAGAAAGTTTCACGCAGAACTGCCTTATACTATTTCCAGATAAGAATGCGCCAAGATGCGCCGCGAATTTTTCATTCTGGCTAACGTGAATGAAACGCAGCGTAGCAGCGCTACGCTAAGTGGAATGAGCGGACGCCAGAAGGGAAAAGGCGCAAGCAGATGGCGCAGGTGAATCTGGAAATAGTATTAGATTGCCCGCGTCGCGTGCAGCAGCCATTCCGCCTCATCCCCCGCCAGATACGGCAGAATCGTCTCCCGCACCTTGGCATGATAGGCATTCAGCAGCTTCTTATCATCCTCATTCAAATACCGTGCATCCACCGCGTCCAGATCGAACGGCACCATCGTCAGGTAGTCGAAATGCAGGAAACGACCATACGCATTCGTTTCGCCCTCGCAGACGACCGTCAGGTTTTCGTGGCGGATGCCGAACTTGCCCTCCAGATAGAAGCCGGGTTCGTCACTCGTCACCATGCCGGGTTCCAGCGGGATGGGTGCACCGCGCCAGTGGATGCGCTGCGGACCTTCGTGGACGCTCAGCACATAACCCACGCCGTGACCCGTGCCGTGGTTGTAGTCCATGTTCTCCTGCCAGAGGGGTTCGCGGGCGAGGTAGTCCAGATTCGCGCCCGTGCAGCCGTACTTCCAGTGTGCGTTGCCCAGATGCAGGTGTCCTTTCAGCACGAGGGTGAAGAACTTCTTCTCTTCGTCCGTCGTCTCCCCCATGGCAAAGGTACGGGTGATGTCGGTCGTGCCCTGCAGGTAGTGTCCGCCTGTGTCTGCCAGCAGCAGGGAGCGCGGCTCAACGGGGATGTTGGATTCCTTGGTGGGCGAATAGTGGACGATGGCGCCGTGCGCACCGTAGGCGATAATCGGCGCGAAGGACGGGCCGATGTAATCCGGGCGTTCGCGGCGGAACTCTTCCAGCTTTTCCGCGACGCTCAATTCGTCCATCGGGATTTTGCCGACATTGTGCTTCAGCCAGTACATCAGGCGCGTCACCGCCACGCCGTCCTGCACATGCGCCTTGCGGAAGCCCTCCACCTCGGTGGCATTCTTGACCGCCTTGGGCAGCTCGGTGGGGTCAACGTGGTCAATCACGCGCACCGACGCAGGCACGCACGCCCGAATCAGGCTGTTGACGACATTCAGGTTCATCATCACCGTGGAATCTTCCGGCAGTTTCTTCGTATATTCATAGACGCAGGCGTAGGGGCGGATGGTCACGCCGTCCTCCTTGAGATGCGCCTGAATCTCCGTGCTGAGGATGGCGGGGTTGACGAACAGCACCGCATCGGTCATCGTCACGGCCGCAAAGGACAGCATGACGGGCGTGCAGTCCACATCGTTGCCGCGCAGGTTCATCAGCCAGCACACGTCCATCAGCGAAGACAGGACAAGCGCATCCGCGCCAAGGCTTTCCATTTCGCGGCGCACCTGATGCAGCTTCTCCTGACGGCTGCGTCCCGTCAGCGACACGGGCAGTTCCCACGCGGGTTCTGCCGACAGTGCCGGGCGCTCCGCCCAGATTTCATCCAGCAAATCAACATCAGAAACAATTTTGCCCTGCTTCTTTTCCGCAATGCGCTGATAGCCCTCGTACTGCCGCGCTGTGACGACTCTGCCGTCAAAGCCCAGCGTCTGACCGGCTTCAAGCGTCTTTTCGAGGTACTCCGGAATCGTCGGGACGCCCGGCTCGCCCATCTTGCACAGCTCGATGCCGCTGCCTTCCAGCTGCTGCCCCGCCTGCAGGAAATAGCGGCCATCCGTCCACAGACCCGCCCAATCCGCCGTCACCACCAGCGTACCTGCGCTGCCCGTGAAGCCGGAAACATAGTGCCGCCCGCGGAAGTGCGCGCCGACGTACTCCGACGCGTGGAAATCATCCGTGGGGATGATATAGAGGTCGATGCCGTGCGCCTTCATGGCGCGGCGAAGCTCCGATAACTGCTGTCGCATAAAATTCCTCTTCCTTTCCTGATTCCGCCCGTTCACGAGTGGAATCGACTGTATCCAGCGAAATTATAGCACGAATGGACGATTTTCGCAAGGGAATTGACAGGGAGAACGTTTTCGGTGTAGAATAGACAGGTGCAAAACTTGAATGTCAGATAAGGTAAAGGAGGGATTTTGATGACGCCAGACACCTTGGAAGGCAGCATCCACGACCTGACGCAGAATATTCTCGCGGATTATACCGCCGGCCGCCCCATTGACCGCATTGAACCGTTCAACCAGCCAGACCGCGACGTGATTATCGCCCTGATTGGCAAGCTGCGGCGCATCGTCTTTCCGGGCTATTTCCGCGACCCCGCCTACCATGTGTACAGCGCGGCGCACTCCCTGTCCGCCCTCATCGAGGACACGGCGTACCTGCTGCAAAAGCAGATTGCGATTGCCCTGCGCTGCGGCAGCAGTGTGACGCAGGAGGCCGCCGCCGACATTGACCGTCAGGCGCAGGAGATGACCGTCCGCTTTCTGGAGAAGATTCCCGACGTGCGCGCACTGCTGGCGACCGACCTGCAAGCCTTCTACGACGGCGACCCAGCAGCGACAAGTCTGGATGAAATCATCATTGCCTATCCGGGGCTGCTCGCCATCACGGTCAACCGCTTGGCGCACGAGCTGTTTCTGCTCAAAGTGCCGCTGATTCCGCGCATCATGACCGAGTACGCGCACGGCCGCACGGGGATTGACATTCATCCCGGCGCAACCATCGGCAAGTACTTCTTCATCGACCACGGCACGGGCATCGTCGTCGGCGAAACGACCATCATCGGCGATTCGGTGAAGCTGTATCAAGGCGTGACGCTGGGCGCACTCTCGACCCGCGGCGGACAGAGCCTGCGCGGCCACCGCCGTCACCCGACCATCGGCGACCGCGTGACGATTTACTCCGGCGCGTCCGTTTTGGGCGGCGACACCGTCATCGGGCATGACGCGGTCATCGGCGGCAACGCGTTCATCACGCACTCGATTGCCCCTGGAATGCGCGTGTCGGTGAAAAATCAGGAACTCGAAATGCGGATGATGAAGGACGTGAACTGGTGATCGGGTATGCGCTGCTGACGCAGAGTGAAGAGCATCTGCACGCGGTCATCGCGGCGCTGGCATGGTAGGCATTTTGACTTTACGGCGCGATAGCAAAAGCGGGATGCCCCATGCGAGCATCCCTTTTCCCATATCAAAAAACGGGGGTGCATCCGCTGCGTCCCCCTATTTTTCTTACGCCCCGAAGTACCGCTTCAGCAGACCCGCGAACGCCTTACCATGGCGGGCTTCGTCGCGCGCCATCTCGTGCACGGTGTCGTGAATCGCGTCGAGGTTCAGCGCCTTTGCCAGCTTCGCCAGCTCGGTCTTGCCCATCGTCGCGCCGTTCTCGGCTTCCACGCGCATTTGCAGGTTCTTCTTCGTGCTGTCCGTCACCACTTCGCCCAGCATCTCAGCGAACTTCGCGGCATGTTCCGCTTCCTCAAAGGCAGCCTTCTCCCAGTACAGGCCGATTTCCGGGTAGCCCTCGCGGTGCGCCACGCGCGCCATCGCCAGATACATGCCGACCTCGGTGCATTCGCCCTGGAAGTTCTCGCGCAGACCCTGGATGATTTCCTCCGGCGCGCCCTTCGCAACGCCCACGACGTGCTCCGCCGCCCATGCCATTTCGGCTTCCTGCTTGATGAACTTGCTCGCCGGCGCTTTGCAAACCGGGCACTGCTCCGGCGCCTTCTCGCCTTCGTAAACATAACCGCACACGCTGCAAACCCACTTCATATTGTTGTTCCTCCTCAATTTATTCTGGCTTTTCTGCCGATTTTCCATTCATTTTGTCCGGCGTTTCCGCCTGAAAACAGTATACCCCGCTTTGAGGCAAAGTGAAACACCAAAATCAAATTTTTCTGCAACTTTTTTCGCTCTCCTGTGTTTTCGCTATATTCTTTGAGAAAACACAAAATTCTCACGCGTAAAAAAAGGATTTTGCCACTTGGGGGGCGAATGAATAGAAAGAGTTTTTCTCGTGAAGGATAGAAGCAATCAAAGCGGATTCTGCTGAACCGCGCGTTCTGTCCCTTGCGAATTTCTCCGCTTGAAGGAATCCGGCACCAAAAGCCGCCGGGTACATACAACATTACGGGGAACGCTTCAGGATTTTTCGGCATTGGGGAGGAAAGATTCATGCAGGATTTGGTGGTCGTTGTCAATCTGAACGGCAGCGCGTGCCGGATGATGGCGCAGAAGCTCCGCGCGGAGCATTTTTACTGCCGGATTGTGTCGTCCGCCTGTGCTGCGGAAGATATCCAGCGCATGGGCGCGCGCGGCATTGTGCTGGCAGCAGGCGTCAGCGGCGAGGCGGCGGATGTGCCGTTCCTGATGGATTATCTGCAAACCGGGCTGCCAATGCTCTGCGTGGGCGATTCGGCGCTGTCGCTATGCCAGACGCTGGGCGGCGAATTGAGCGAACCCGTGCCGCAGGACGGCGCAATGCAGATTCATCTGGACGCATCTGATGCCCTGCTGGACGGCATGGAGGACACCGACCGTTATCAGCCGACCGCGCGGTTCATGTCGCTGGACGGCGCGCAGGCGACGCCAATTGCCACAACGGACGGCGGGATGCTCGGCTTCCACGCCAGCCGCCGCGACGTGTGGGGCTTCTCCTTCCAACTGGAGCGGAACGACCCCTTTTCGAGTCATCTGCTCGTCAGCTTCTGTCAGAACATCTGCGGCTGCACCGCGTGGTGGACAAATCAGGCGCTGATTGACCGCGCCCGCGAGGAAATCGACCGCGCGGCGAATGGCGGCAGCGCGCTGTGCAGCTTGTCCGGCGGCATTGACAGCGGCGTATGCGCCGTGCTGGGCAACCTCGCCATCGGACACAAGCTCCACTGCATTTTCATCGACACCGGATTGCTGCGCAAGAATGAGTCTGAGCAGGTGATGGCGTATTATCACGACAATCTGGGGCTGAATCTGCGGCGAATCGACGCACGCGAGGAGTTCCTGACTGCGCTTGCCGGCGTCAGCGACCCGGCGGAAAAGGAGCGCATCGTCACCGAACGCCTGATGTCCATCCTGAGCCGCGAGGCCGCCGCAATTGACGACATCCGCCTTGTCATTCAGGGCACGAACGTCACCGACACGCTCTATCGCCCGCACACGGGCAGCACCATCGACGGTCTGCCGATTATCGAGCCTGTTCGCGAGCTGTTCAAGGACGAAATCCGGCAGGTCGGGCAGGAGCTGGGGATGCCCGCCGTGCTGGTCAATCGGCAGCCCTTCCCCGGCAGCGGCTTAGCGTCGCGCATTATGGCCGATGTGACCGCCGAGCGCCTTGACATTCTGCGCGAGGCGGACGACATTTTCCGCCACGACGTTGAGGACAGCAACCAGAACAAGCGCCTGTGGCAGTATTTCGCGGCGCTGGCGCTTTCGCCCTTCCCCGACGGCGGCTATGTCGTGACGCTGCGGGCAGTTCAGACGGCGGAGGGCGCAGCTGGAAACACGGCGCGCTTCACAGCGGATTTGCTGGAGCGCGTGACGGCGCACATCCTTGCGCAGTGCCCGAAAGTCCAGCGCGTTTTCTACGACCTCACGCCCAGTAAGTCCTACAAGCGGGCGAATCTGTGATTTCCATGCGGTCTGTTTCGGCAGACCGCTTTTCGTTTGCCGTCAAATTTCCATCCCGCGGATTTCCTTCACCTCAAACCACTTCTCAACTTCCCGCTCAATGCGTTTTTTCGTCCGCGCGCCGATATTTTCAAACGGCATCAGTTCCACCTTGCCGTCCTTCTCCCGCCAGCGCGCCACAATTCGCCCATCCGCCAGCACCGTCGGATGCACAATGCCCGTTAGGTTAAACACGCCGCGCAAGTGCTCCGGCGGCAGAATCGGGTTATCCTCCTTGCGGTAGCCCAACAGCATCGGGTCAAAGCCGGACAGCAGGCGGACGTGCGGCATCTCCCCCTCCGGCGCGTCGCCGATGGCATAGTACATCCGCCCGTCCACGCTGATTTCCCGCGCGTCGAGCTGCTTCAGCCATGCTTTCACCTTCGTCTGCGGCACGCGGAAAAAGTACGCCGCATCCCGCAGCGACGCCGGGCCGTAGTGCGTGAAGTAGCGCCGCGCCAGCGTCAACTCCGCTTCCGCCGCGTCCATCGGTGCAAACGGTGCGCACAGACGGTACGCTTTCTTCTCCTGCACCTGCGCACAAATCACGCCCAAGAGCGACAATTCGCCAATCACGCCGCCCCAACCGTGAAAGACCATCTTCTCCTCGTCCGCCGTCATCCCCGCCGCCTGACATGCCTGCCGCAACCCCTCGCGCGTGTCGTTCCCCGACGCGATTTCCCGCACCATCAGCCGCGCAAACATCCTCTCGCGCTCCGGCGGTAGCGCGCAGCCGCACTTCGTCATCCACCCATACCACGGCGTACCGCACACGTCCTCCGCAGTCCCCTGCTGATGGACGTACAGCGGCAGATCGCTTTCTGGAATCAGGTGGAGCGTCCCGCGCAGCGTCCACGTTTTCAGCAGACCGGAAAAATCGCTGCTGCCCGTCCGGCTTTGCAGGGTAAAGAGCGCATTGCGGAGGATTTGTGCCTGTGCGCCGCATAAATCCGCCGCGATTTCGGCATTCGAGGCACGCTGCGTCAAGAGGTGCTGCCCGCCGAGACGGCAGTGAATCAGTTCCTTTATGTCGATAGAAATCGCCCCCATTGGCCATCAGTATACCATATTGCCTGATTTTTCGGAAGGCGAACACGCAAAAAAAGCCCCCGCCGGCGCGAACCGGCGAGGACTCCTTGCAACAGTTTTGTCAGGTGCGTTGGGGATTAACCACGACGCGCTGCATAGCACTCGCTGCAGTAGACAGGGCGATCTTCCCTGGGCTGGAAAGGAACCTTGGTGGGCTTGCCGCATTCAGCGCACACGGCGTCGAACATCTCGCGGGTGCCACCGGCAGCAGGGCGGCTGGCCTTGCGCGCCTGACGGCACGCCTTGCAACGGGTGGGCTCGTTCTGGAAGCCCTTCTCGGCGTAGAATTCTTGTTCACCGGCAGTGAAAACAAATTCATTGCCGCAGTCTTTGCAAACCAGCGTCTTGTCAGTGTACATGGTATTGGAACCCCCTGAATGATTTAGAATAGGCGAACCTTCGGCTGACCTGGTCTTTGACCCCACACTCGCCGTCTGGGAGGTTGCTCAACGCATCGTGCGCCCTCACGCACTCCTCTCGAAATGCTTCCGCATTCCGGACGGGCTTACCTCTAAACCGCACCATGCTCCCCGGCGCTTTGGCCGGATTACGTGGACCGCTTGGCCTGCGACTGGCATCGGCTTGCAACCACAGACCCGAAGGATTCAACCGCGCTCATTATACCTGAGAATTGAAAAAAACGCAAGACATTTTTGCAAAAAACTGATGATTTTTTCCTGTACTGCTCACTCTGCCGGAACGCAGCGCACCAGCACGACCTCTGGGCGGTTGAAGATGCGCGGCAGTCGTGTCCGCACAGCCAAGCCGCGGCTGACAATCAGCGTCGTGCCGTCCTGAGTATACGCGCCGCCCGCCAGCTTCGGGAACCACCCCTGATTGGGCGCGTACAGCCCGTTCAGCACCCCCGGAATGCGCACCTGCCCGCCGTGCGCGTGACCCGACACCACGAGGTCGAGCGGGAATTGCGCGTACTTCGCCAGCAGCTCCGGGCGGTGCGTCAGCAGGACGATGAAGTCCGCTGAATCCACGTTTTCCATCGCCTGCCGGATCTGCTCTTCCGTGTCCGGTGCGCCGCTGAACACCATCTCATACGGGTCAGGGATGCCGCACAGCGCAATTCGCTGTCCGCGCACTGTCAGGACGCCTGACGACATCCGCAGCACCATCACCCCCGCTTCCTCTGTCTGCTGATAGAGCGCGTCCATCTCGCCCGTCCACGCCTCGTGGTTGCCGGACACATAGTAGCACGGGTACAGCGCGCTCAATTGCCGCATCAGCGATAGCGTCCGCTCCGTCGGACGATTGGCGATGTCGTCATCGAACATATCTCCAACCAGCAGCACAGCATCCGGCGCACAGGAAGCAACCATCGCCACCACGTCGTCCGCATTATCAGACGAATGGAAGTCCGTAACGACCGCAAGCCGCACCTCCGCCGTCAGCTTCGGCGACGCGACCGTGTATGTCCGCAGAGTCAGCCGCTCATCCAGCGCAATTAGCGTCAGAACGACCAGAATCGCCAGCACAGGCAAAATCCACCAATGTTTTTTCCGCATTTTCCCTCCAAACGCAACAGACGCCGGGAATCTCCTCCCAGCGTCTTGCATCAATCAAATATTGTCAAAGAAAGGCGTGCCGTCCTCATTTCGGAGGATGCCATCCTCGAAATGCAGCGGCAGCGGCTTGGCAATCATGTACTTGAGAATCTCGTCCATGCGCACGCTCTCTTGGAACGTGACCAGCGAGAAGCTCACGCCGTGCTTGTGCGCGCGCCCGGTTCGACCGATACGGTGCAGGTAATACTCATTTTCGGCGGGCAGATCAAAATTGATGACTGCTTCCACGTCATCGACGTCGATGCCGCGCGCCGCCACGTCCGTCGCAATCAGAATCGGGAATTTTCCGCGCCGGAAGTCGTTCATGACCACATTGCGCTGGCTCTGCTTCACGTCGCCGTGGATGCACTCCGCCTGATAGCCTTCCTTTTTGAGGCGCTCGGTCAGCCGATCGGTCATAAACTTCGTGTTACAGAAAATCATGACGCGCTGGTAGACATCCGCATCCAGCAGATACAGCAGATGGTCAATCTTCTTGTTCTGTTCGGTCGAAATAACGTACTGCGCAATCTGCGGCCGATCCTGCTTCGTCGCTTCGACAGTAACTTCAATCGGGTCATGCTGATATTTCCACGCAATCGTCAGCACGTCCTGATTCGTCGTCGCGGAGAACAGCACCATCTGCCGCTCGTCCGGCGTCGCCTCGATGATGCGCGTCACGTCCTTGACAAAGCCCATGTTGAGCATCTCGTCCGCCTCGTCCAGCACCATCGTGTGGACGGCATTCAGATGGACGTTGCCGCGGTTCATGTGGTCAAGCAGCCGACCGGGGGTTGCGACGAGAATCTGCGGTTTGCGCTTGAGTGCGGCAAGCTGCTTGGGAATCGGCTGTCCGCCGTAGAGCACAGCAATGCGGCAGCCCTTGATGTACTTGGCCAATTTGGTCAGTTCATCCCCGATTTGCAGCGCCAGTTCGCGGGTTGGCGCAAGCACCACTTCCTGAACTTCCGGTTCATTAAGCTGCACATATTCGAGCATCGGAATGCCGAATGCGCAGGTTTTGCCCGTGCCGGTTGGTGCGATTGCGTTCACGTCCGCGCCAGACATCATCAGCGGAATCGTCTTCACCTGTACGGTCGATGGCGTCGTGAACCCCATGTCTTTGATGGCGCGCAGCACTTCTTTGGACAAATCCATCTCTTCAAACGAGGTGGGAAGCTGGTTCGTTTCGGACAAAATTTGCTCCTTCCCGGCTTCACTCATGGTATTCGTGAATCGCCTTGCTCAGCTGATCTGGGCAGGACGTGTTGCCGCGGCAGGGAATTCCTTCCAATCTCTGGGCAACTTCATCCGCTTTGCAGCCAATGACCATGCGCGCCAAGCCCTGCGTGTTGCCTTTGCAGCCGCCGATAAACTTGCAATGCGTGATGATACCGTTTTGAATCTCCAGTTCAATTTCGGACGAGCAAGTGCCGTGTGTTTTGTAGTGATACATCGTGTTTTCCTCCTGCGAATTGCATTTGATTTTTGCACCCCGCCGCCCTGCGCGGCATAGCCTGATGCAGGGAGGTGGCGCGTGTGGAAGTTTATCTGGCGAGTGCAGCGGGACTGCTCTCATGGTGCGGCAAGTGGCGGAAAATCCCGACACCGTTGGCACATCCGACCCTGCTGGCCGCGTGCGGAGCGGATGTCGCGCTGGCTGATTCCGTCAACCGCTTGCTGTACCGTCAAGGGCGAGTCAGCACGCTGCCGCCGGGAGTCGAGGTGCTTCGCTGCTGGCGAAATCAGCTGCTGACGCTCTCCAGCGAGACGAACTGTCTAACACTGTATGATGCGCATGATTACCCGCTGGTTACATCGCCCGCTGGAATTCGCCCATGCGACTGCGTGGTCGTCGACTGCCAAGTGATCGTCTGCGGCTGCGAGGACGGCTGTTTGCACATCTTTTCTCTGCCGGATTTGCGGGAAATTGCTGCATATCCCGTTCCGGGTTGTCCGATGCGGGTCGCGGCGGATGGCGGAGTGCTCACCTGCCTGTCGCTGCTGAGCCCCGATCCGCCGCAAACGCTGCTTTTCCGCCTATGTCTGACAAGCGGCGATTTTGCGCCCGTCGCGCTGCTTCCCGGCTGGTGCGGCGCGGTAACAATTGCCGATGACCACACGATTTGGGCTGGCGTGGGCGAGCAGCTGCTGCATTTTCCTTTAGATTCCGTTGTGCCGGATGTGCAATTGGGTGGATTCGGGTTGATTCGTTTCCTATCCTGCCAGCAGTCGAAGCTGCTGATTAGCGACCCGTGGGCAGGGCGCTGTCTGCTGATGGACACGTCCCCGCCTTCCGCGCCGCGTCAGCTGTACGCGGGAGAATGCGGAGGCTGCTGCTTTGCATCATGCAGAAAAGGGACGCTCCCCAACTGGAAAGCGTCCCTGAATGAACCTTAGATTACTCGATGACCTTAGCAACGACGCCGGAACCAACCGTGCGGCCACCTTCGCGGATAGCAAAGCGCAGGCCCTG
>ENA-UEYL01000028-UEYL01000028.1-human-gut-metagenome-genome-assembly--contig:-NODE-28-length-137778-cov-23.987952_pt1 | contig 137778 bp, 118 predicted proteins | sample MGYA00242941_ERZ507946 | MGnify/ENA primary metagenome ERZ507946 (study PRJEB26167, sample SAMN06115482) | human gut metagenome | host: Homo sapiens | place: China:Guizhou | collected 2015-03-11...
CCGGGGAGGTCCTTCACACGACCGCCGCGGACGAGCACGATGGAGTGCTCCTGCAAGTTGTGGCCTTCTCCGGGGATGTAGGCGTTGACCTCCTTGCCGTTGGTCAATCTTACACGCGCTACCTTACGCATTGCCGAGTTCGGCTTCTTCGGGGTCGTCGTGTACACACGCGTACATACGCCTCGGCGCTGGGGACACGCAGCCAGTGCGGGAGACTTCGACTTGTCCTCCATCTTCACACGGCCGTTTCTCACTAACTGTTGAATAGTTGGCATTTCTAAAACTGTCCTTTAATTGTTAAAAAATCTATCTCCATTGTCCAAAATGGACTGCAAAGGTACGCATTTTTTCGGAAATACAATATATATGCACGTCTTTTTTCGCCATTTTCCAGGATTTTACGCCGTTTGCAATACTTTTTACTTATAGAATTTCCTGCAAAATAAATCCCGGTTATATATAAACCGACAACGGATTTATTATCAACGCCATAAACCGAATGTTCCGGGCCTTGATCCCCGGCACGGACTTTGCCCCGCAAACGGCGTGCAGACAGCCCCTCCCGACAGGAACGGCCCGAAAACAAACTGCACCGCAAAACCATGACAATCATCAGAAAACGATTCACACACACGCTTTTACCGGCGCTTCTCGCCGCATTCGCCGGCTTCGCGGCGTGCAGTTCGGACGACGACGCCCCCGAACCGCCGAAACCCTCCGGCTACGACATCTACACGGCGGGCTACACCACGCCCGCATCGAAGGCCGTCGCAACGGTCTGGAAAAACGAGCAGCTGCTCTACACCTTGACCAACGGCACGAACGACGCCTGGGCCTACGCGGTCTGCGTTTCGGACGGCACGGTCTATGCCGCCGGCTACGAACGGCAGGGCGACCGGATCGTGGCGAAGGTCTGGGAAAACGGCACGCTGAAATACACCCCGGGCGCTCCCGGCGCCGACTCGTACGCCTACTCGGTCTTCGCCGCAAACGGCAGCCTCTACACGGCCGGGAGCGAGGAGAGCGGCGGAGCCTTGACGGCGAAAATCTGGAAAGACGGCGATGCGCTCTACGCCTATTCGGTCAGCCCGGCCGTCTCGCAGGCCCGGTCGGTCTGCGTCTCGGGCGGCGACGTCTACGCCGCAGGCAGTCTGCAAAGCGGGCTCACGAAGCCGCTCGCCGTGGTCTGGAAAAACGACAAGGCGCACTACACGCTCTCCGACGGGGAGACCCCCGCCGGAGTGAACGCACTCTGCCTTTCGGGCAGGACGCTCTACGCCGCAGGCCACTCGGGCGGCGCCGCAGCGGTCTGGAAGGACAAGGAGCTGCTCTACACCCTGACCGACGGCAGTTCTTATGCCGAAGCCACCGCCGTCTGCCGGTTCGGACACACGCTCTACACGGCGGGTTACCACACCGACGGCTTCGAGGAGGAGGGCGTCGTCTGGAAGGAGGGACAGGAGCTGTTCGACCTCTCCGACGGCCCGGGCAGCGGCTCGATGCCTTATTCGGTCGCCGTCTGCTACGACGACATATTCACCGCCGGAACGATTTTCGGCACGACGCGGACCGCCGTCGTATGGCACGGCGACGAAATCCGATACACGCTCTCCGACGGCACGGGTCACAGCGAAGCCTACTCGATGTACGTCGTCCCGCTCTACGACTGACGCATCCCGCAAACGAAAAAAAGGGGGCGCGCCCGAATGGCCGCGCCCCCTTTTTTCCCATGCAGCCGCACTGCGGCACGCAGACCGCCCGTCACCGGGTGATCCGGATGATCCACGCGTCGTAATAACCCTCGCCGCGCGCCACGCCGTCGACACGGATCGGGCTGTGCACCTCCGCCTCGTAAATGCGCTCTTTGCGGTTTTTCTTCCAGACCACGTAGAGGTCGAACTCCACCTTCGTGGAGGTCCCGTCGCCCCAGTCGACCACGAACGACTGCCCTTTCAGACCATCCGTCGGATCGAATTCTCCGAAAGCGAGGTGATAGCCCTTGATCCTGTCGTACTCATTCACCCCTTCGAGCCGCAGCGCCAGCGGCCGCGGCATCGTGGCCCGCGTCGCCGGGGCCGCAACGGCGTCCGCCGCCACTTCGTAGCGTTTTCCGCCGTATGTCACGGCGATGGGCCGGCCGAGAATCGCATCAGGCTCATCGGGATCGAGCAGATTCACGCCCGTCGCGGCGTCGGAAACGAAAAAGCAGACCGAAGGATTCACGAAATCATAGATCGGCATCTCGTATTCCACCTCCTCCGAACAGCCGGCAAGCACACCCAGCGCCAGCGGAACACCCAGCAAAAAAACTTTAAATTTACCCATAAGCTCGCAATTTAAATCCGACATGTGCCACTCCCGGATAAAGATACGTTTTTTTTTCTATCTTTGCGGGAAAATCCGCAACAAAATTACACGACATATGGAGTACAATTTCAAGGAGATCGAGGCCAAATGGCAAAGCCGCTGGAGGGCGGACAAAACCTACAAGGTGGAGACGGACCCCTCGCGGCCCAAATTCTACGTGCTGGACATGTTCCCCTACCCTTCGGGAGCGGGCCTGCACGTCGGCCATCCGCTGGGCTACATCGCCTCGGACATCTACTCGCGCTACAAGCGGCTCAAGGGATTCAACGTCCTCCACCCGATGGGTTACGACGCCTTCGGCCTTCCCGCCGAGCAGTATGCGATCCAGACGGGGCAGCATCCCGCCGTCACGACCGAGCAGAACATCGCCCGCTACCGCGAACAGCTGGACAAGATCGGATTCTCGTTCGACTGGGACCGCGAGGTGCGCACGTGCGACCCCGGATACTACAAGTGGACGCAGTGGGCGTTCCTCGAGATGTTCTCCCATTGGTACGACCGTTCGAAACAGCAGGCGCGCCCCGTCGCGGAACTGACCGCCGCCTTCGAAACGAGCGGCACCGAGGGGCTGAACGCCGCCTGCACGACCGAGATGCACTTCACGGCCGCCGAATGGAACGCCAAAAGCGAGCGGGAGAAGGAACAGATCCTTCAGAACTACCGCCTCGCCTTCCGCGCCGACACCCAGGTCAACTGGTGTCCGAAGCTGGGGACCGTGCTGGCCAACGACGAAGTGCACGACGGACTTTCGGTCCGCGGCGGCTATCCGGTCGAGCAGAAGCGCATGAAACAATGGCTTCTGCGCGTGACGGCCTACGCCCAGCGCATGCTCGACGGACTGGACAAACTCGAATGGAGCGACTCGCTGAAGGAGATCCAGCGCAACTGGATCGGCCGCTCGGAGGGCGCCCAGGTCTTCTTCGACATCGAGAACAGCGACCGGAAACTGGAGATCTTCACCACCCGTCCCGACACGATCTTCGGCGTGACGTTCATGGTCATCGCCCCCGAGCACGAGTGGGTCGGCGAACTGACGACGCCCGAGAACAAGGCCGCCGTCGAGGAGTACATCCGCCAGACCAAAAAGCGTTCGGAGCGCGACCGCATCGCCGACACGAAGCGCGTAAGCGGCGTTGCGACAGGCTCCTACGCCATCAACCCCTTCACGAACAAAGCCATTCCGATCTACATTTCCGACTACGTGCTCTCGGGCTACGGAACGGGCGCCATCATGGCCGTTCCGGCGCACGACTCGCGCGACTGGGCCTTCGCCCGCCACTTCGGACTGGAGATCGTCCCGGTGGTCGAGGGCGGCGACATCGAGAAAGAGTCGTACGACGCCAAAACGGGGAAAGTAATCAACTCGGATTTCCTCAACGACATGGATGTAAAGGAGGCGATTCAGGTGATGTTCGCCGAAGTCGAGAAGCGCGGACTGGGCAAAAAGCTCGTCAACTACCGCCTGCGCGACGCCATTTTCTCGCGCCAGCGCTACTGGGGCGAGCCGTTCCCGATCTACTATAAGAACGACACGGCCTACCCGCTGGCGGAGGACAAACTGCCGCTGGAGCTGCCGCCCATCGAGAATTTCGGCCCCACGGCCGAGGGCGAACCGCCGCTGGCCCGCGTCAAGGGATGGGCGACGCCCGAGGGCTGCCCCTACGAACTGTCGACGATGCCCGGATTCGCCGGATCGTCGGCCTACTACCTCCGCTACATGGACCCGCACAACGACGAGGCGCTCGTCGGGAAAGAGGCGGACGAGTACTGGCGCAACGTCGACCTCTACGTGGGCGGCATCGAGCACGCCACGGGTCACCTGATGTACTCGCGCTTCTGGAACATGTTCCTCTACGACCTGGGCTGCGTCTGCGAGGAGGAGCCGTTCCGCAAGCTCGTCAACCAGGGCATGATCCAGGGGCGCTCGAACTTCGTCTACCGCATCGTGGGAACCAACAGGTTCGTGTCGCTGGGCCTCAAGGACCAGTACGAGACGCAGGCGCTCTACGTCGACGTGAACATCGTCCGCAACGACATCCTCGACCTCGACGCCTTCCGCGCATGGATGCCCGAATACAAGGACGCCGAATTCATCCTCGAGGACGGCAAGTACGTCTGCGGCTGGGCCATCGAGAAAATGTCGAAGTCGTTCTACAACGTCGTGAACCCCGACTACATCGTCGACAACTACGGCGCCGACACGCTGCGCATGTACGAGATGTTCCTCGGGCCGCTGGAGCAGTCGAAACCCTGGGACACGAACGGCATCGACGGCGTGCACAAATTCCTGCGCCGCTTCTGGCGCCTGTTCTTCGACCGCGACGGGCAGCTGTGCGTCACGGACGAAAAGGCGACCGAGCAGGAGTTGCGCACCCTCCACAAGACCATCAAGAAGGTCTCGGAGGACATCGAGAACTTCTCGTTCAACACCTCCGTGGCGGCCTTTATGATCTGCCTCAACGAGCTGGGCGAGTGTTCGAAGCGCGAAGTGCTCGAACCGCTGACCGTGCTGCTCGCCCCCTTCGCTCCGCACATCGCCGAGGAGCTGTGGGCCGCGCTCGGACACACCGAATCGGTCTGCACGGCCTCCTATCCGGTCTGCGACGAGACGCACCTCGTGCGGAACTCGTTCGAATACCCCGTGTCGGTCAACGGCAAGCTCCGCTTCCGGAAGGAGTATGCCGCTTCGATGACGCCCGCCGAGATTCAGGCCGACGTCGTCACGGCCCCCGAGGCGCAGAAATGGCTCGAAGGCAAAACCCCGAAAAAGATCATCGTCGTGCCGGGCAAGATCATAAACATCGTGATCTGACACCCCGTCACGCCTAAAATACCGATTTATGAAACGCACACTACCGCTTATCGCAACACTCCTGCTTATGACCGCAACAGCATCGGCACAGGATTACGGACAGACCGCGACCCTCAAAATCTGGGACAACACGACCGCGCCCCACAGCAACGGCATCACGACGCCGGAAACGGAAAAGGAACCCAACCGCGTACGGAACACCTCCGAAGCGACTCTCTACATCTTCCCGGCCGACAAGGCCAAGGCCACCGGCCAGGCCGTCGTCATCTGCCCGGGCGGCGGCTACGGCATGCTGGCCATGGACCACGAGGGCTACGAAATGGCGAAATGGTTCGCCGCCAACGGCATCACGGGCGCCGTGCTGAAATACCGGATGCCCAACCACCATCCCGAAGTGCCGCTGGAGGACGCCGTACAGGCCCTGCGCATCATGGCGGGACTCGAAGCGGGCGCCACGGGCTACACGGCGGACAAAGTGGGCATCGTCGGCTTTTCGGCCGGCGGACACCTCGCGGCGATGGCCTCGACGATCGGCAGTTTCAAACCGGCCTTCTCGGTCCTCTTCTACCCGGTCATCACGGCCGTGCAGGGCAAACGCCACCAGGGATCGTTCATCAACCTGCTGAACGAGCAGCGCACTCCCGAGCAGGACGCAGCCTACTCGCTGGAGAGCCGCGTGACGGCCGACACCCCGCCCGCCATCCTGCTGCTCTCGGACGACGACAAGACCGTTCCGCCCGTCAACAGCACGCTCTACTACAACGCCCTGAAGGCGCACGGCATCGAAGCCTCGATGCACATTTACCCCTCGGGCGGCCACGGCTGGGGCATCCGCGACTCGTTCCGCTACAAGGCCCAGTGGCAGGACGCCGTGCTGGACTGGCTCCGCCGGATCAACGAATAAACAGGCCGGGCACGAACCGAAACGAACCGGAACGGCCGCCCGGCGACTACATCCCGGAGGGAATCCCGCACGAGGGGTTCCCTCCGTCGGTTTCTCCGGCCCGTGCATTGCCGTCTGCCGGTTATTTCCCATCTTTCCTTGCGAAAGAACGCCGGTCCCGAGAGAGAGCCGCTGCGGCCTTCGCTTAATTTTTTAATTCTTAATTTTCAATTCTTAATTAAATGTGTCGTATCTTTGTCCCCAAAACAAAGACACGACACATTTTTATGGCAGACAACACCATCCTGAACCGCCTCGACGGTTTGAAACTCAAATACGAGGAGACGGGGCAGAAACTCACCGACCCCGAAGTGATCGCCGACGTCAAGCAGTTCATCCAACTGACCAAGGAATACAAGGAGCTGGAGCCGATCATCGAGACTTCGGAACGCTACCGCACGGCCATCGCCAACCTCGCCGAAGCCAAGGACACGCTGGCCACGGACAAGGACGAGGAGATGCGCGAAATGGCCCGCGAGATGATCGCCGAGCTGGAGCCGCAGCTCGCACAGATGGAGGAGGAGATCAAGCTGCTGCTGATCCCCAAGGACCCGCAGGACTCGAAAAACGCCATCGTGGAGATCCGCGGCGGAACGGGCGGCGACGAGGCGGCGATCTTCGCCGGCGACCTGCTGCGCATGTACACCAAATACATCGAGTCGAAAGGCTGGCGCTACGAAATCACCTCCTCGTCGGACGGCGCCGCAGGCGGTTTCAAGGAGGTGGTGCTGAAGGTATCGGGACAGAACGTCTACGGGACGCTCAAATACGAGTCGGGCGTGCACCGCGTGCAGCGCGTGCCCCAGACCGAGACGCAGGGCCGCGTGCACACCTCGGCCGCATCGGTGGCCGTGCTCCCCGAAGCCGAGGAGTTCGACATCGAAATCTCGATGAACGACATCCGCAAGGACATCTTCTGTGCGAGCGGTCCCGGCGGCCAGTCGGTCAACACGACCTATTCGGCCATCCGCCTGACGCACATCCCCACGGGCATCGTCGTGCAGTGCCAGGACCAGAAATCGCAGCTGAAAAACTTCGACAAGGCTTTCGAGGAGCTGCGCACGCGCGTCTTCAACCTCGAATACTCGAAATACCTCGACGAAATCGCCTCGAAGCGCAAAACGATGGTCTCGACGGGCGACCGTTCGGCCAAGATCCGCACCTACAACTACCCGCAGGGGCGCATCACCGACCACCGCATCAACTATACGATCTACAACCTCGCGGCCTTCATGGACGGCGACATCCAGGACTGCATCGACCACCTGATCGTGGCCGAGAACGCCGAACGTCTGAAAGAGAGCGAACTTTAGCCGCTTAAAAAGCCCTTTTCAGGGGCAGCAGGGGCGGGATGAGCCGCTGCCGAAACCCGTTGCCCCGGGCCGTCTAAAAAACGGCTTTCAGGAGGGGGGGGCCGGACTTGCGCCCCGGATTCGGCTCCGGCCGTTTCAGATAAACGAAACAAGCGATGAAGATTCCCGCCGATTTCGACGCCGAGATCTGGAGCGTCGTCGCAGAGATTCCCGCAGGACGGGTCGCGACCTACGGGCAGCTGGCCCGGCTGATCGGCATGCCCGGCCATGCGCGCCGCGCGGGACGGGCGCTGGCGATGGCTCCGGAGGGTCTGCCCTGCCACCGGGTCGTCAACAGCCAGGGCCGGACAGCGCCCGGATGGACCGGACAGCGGGAGCTGCTCGCAGCCGAAGGCGTCCGTTTCCGGGCCAACGGCTGCGTGGACCTTTCGGCTTCGGGCTGGGAGGAGATCGGATAGTCCGCAGGCAATATCCCGGCCCTGCCGGCCGTTTTGCAAAAAAAAGATTACGGTATGAAAAGATACGCACTGCTTCTCTACATCCTGTTTCTCGCCGCAGCCGTCCGTGCCGCGACGCCCAGGCCGCAGCCCCTGTACATCGTCAACGGCAAGGAGACGTCCGAGATACGCTCGATTCCGCCCGAGGACATCGAGAACGTCGAGATGCTCCCCGCCGACGAGGAGACCATCGCCCGCTACGGCCAGCGGGCCGCACACGGCGTGATGCTCATTACGCTGCGCTACGACCGGCCGGCCTCCTTTCCCGCGGACTCCGCCTTCGGCAGCTACATCGCCCGGCAGGTGCGCTGGGACGAGAGCGAACCCACGGCGCGCGTGGTGCTGCGCTACAAGATCACGCCCGACGGCGAGACCATCGTCCAGCAGGAGCTCGAATCGACCGACAACCGCCTCAAGCGGCGCGTGCTGAAAGCCGTGGCGGAAGCTCCGCGCTGGCATCCGGCGCAGAAGAACGGCGCGCCGGTCGAAAGCGAAGGCGTGTTGAGCATCCAGCTTCCCGAGGGCCGGCGCATGCCGCGGCAGGCGGAGCTGGTCATCCGCTGACAACTCCGCTCCCGAAACCCGCAAACCTCATCTGCAAAAGCCCCTGAAAAACTCCGAAACGTGAAAACCAACTCCCTCTCCGCATGGATTCTGGCCGTCAGGCCGTACAGCCTCGGCAACTCCGTCATCCTCGTCCTGATCGGCTCCGCACTGGCCTGGACCGACCGCGGATTCCATTGGCTTCCGGCCGTGCTGTGCCTCGCATTCGCCCTGCTGATGCAGTGCACGGCCAACCTGGTGAACGATCTCTGGGACTTCCTGAAGGGGGCCGACCAGCCCGACCGGCTGGGTCCCGACCGCGCCTTCGCCAAAGGCTACATCACCCTCGGGGCCATGAAGGCGGGCATTGCGGGATTCACCCTCGCGGCCTGCGCCGCGGGCGTCGCGCTGCTCGTCTGGGCGCTCCACGCCGGCGCGCTCCGCTACGGAGGCTGGGAACTCGTCGCCGCAGGCGCCGCCTGCATCGTCTTCGCCTGGTTCTACACCGCAGGCCCTTACCCGCTGGCCTACCACGGGCTGGGCGACGCCGCGGTCATCCTCTTTTTCGGACTGGTCCCCGTGGGATTCACCTATTACATCCAGACCGGCGCGTGGACCCCGGAGGTTCTCGTCGCCGCGCTGGCCTGCGGCCTCGTGATCGACACGATGCTGATGATCAACAACTTCCGCGACCGCGAGGAGGACGCCCGCTGCAACAAACGCACGATCGTCGTCTGCCTCGGCGCAGGCGTCGGCCGCTGGGGTTATCTCGCCCTGGGAACCGCGGCCGTCGCGCTGTGTCTCACGCTGCTCTTCGCAGGCCGCACGTGGGCCGCCCTGCTTCCCCTTCCCTACCTCGCCGCACATATCTCCACATGGCGCAAGATGGTGCGCATCGACCACGGCGACGCGCTGAACGTCTGTCTGGGTGAAACAGCGCGCAACATCCTGCTGTTCGGAGCCTTGTTCACCCTCGGAATTCTGCTGGGCCGATGACTGAATCACAACACATTACCCTGCGCGAGTTGCAGCGTCGCGTGAAGTCGGCGCTTGAAGGGCAGTTCGCGCTGCCCCTCTGGGTAAGCGCCGAAATTTCGGAAATCAAGGTCAACTACTCGGGCCACTGCTACCTGGAGCTTGTGGAGAAGGGCGGCGACAACGGCGTGCCGACAGCGCAGGCCCGGGCCGTCGTGTGGCGTTCGAACTACCCCCGCATCGCGGGCTATTTCGAGGCCGAAACGGGCCAGCGGCTCGCCGCGGGCATCAAAATACTGGCCAAGGCGCTGGTCACCTACCACGAACTTTACGGCTTCTCGCTCCAGATCACCGACATCGACCCCTCCTACACGCTGGGCGACATGGAGCGGCAGCGGCAGCAGACCATCGCGCAGTTGCAGCAGGAGGGCGTCTGGGACATGAACCGCGAGGCGCCGATGCCGGCCGTCGTGCAGCGCGTGGCCATCGTGTCGAGCGCCAACGCCGCCGGCTATCAGGACTTCTGCAAGGAGCTGGCCCGAAGCCCCTACCGTTTCGAGCTGACCCTGTTCGACGCCTTCATGCAGGGCGAAGCGGCCGAGGAATCCATCATCGAAGCCCTGTGCAACGTCGCGGCCCGGCCGGAAAAATTCGACGCCGTGGTGCTGATCCGCGGAGGCGGGTCGAGGAGCGACCTCAACTGCTTCAACGCCTACCGCCTCTGCGCCCACGTGGCGCAGTTCCCGCTGCCGGTGGTGACGGGCATCGGGCACGACAAGGACACCAGCGTGGCCGACATGGTGGCCCACACGGCGCTCAAAACCCCGACGGCGGTGGCCGGATGGCTGGTCGAACGGATGGCCGAAACCGACGGGTGGCTCGACTGCGCCGCCCTGCAACTGAACGACATGACGAAGGCCGCGATGCACGCCTCGGAGGTGCGTCTCGAACGCCTCTCGGGCGAAGTGCGGCGGCTGAGCGGCGAACTCCTCACGCGGCAGACGCTGCGTCTGGAACATTTCACAGAGCTGCTGCCCGACGCGGCGCGCGACTTCCTCGCGCGGCAGGGCGTGCGGCTCGGCAACGCCGCGGAACTGATCGCCGGACGTTCGCCCGAACGCATCCTCCGGCTGGGATTCGCCGTCCTGCGCGCCGGAGGCCGTGCCGTGACCTCGGCCGGAAGCGTCGCGGAGGGCGAGCAGGTCGAAATCGAGGTCTCCGACGGCAAGATAGACGCAACCGTAAATTCCGGAAAAATATGGCAAAAAAAGAAGTGACCTACGCCGAGGCGATGGGTGAGATCGAGAAGATTCTCGCACGCCTGCGCAACGAAGAGATGGACGTGGACAGCCTCGCCGCCGAGGTGAAGCGCGCCACGGAGCTGATCGCCTCGTGCAAGGCGCGGCTGCGCAAGGCCGAAGCCGACGTGAACAAGATTTTAGAGTAATCCCGCTGCATGCGTAAAATCCTCCGCCAGCCGCTCCTGAATGCGGCCGTTGCCGCCTGCGGCGTCATTGACAAATCCGACCCTCCCCCGGAGAGGGAGATGGCGTACGCTCCGGAGGGTCGGCACAAAAAACAGATAGTCGCGCAATGATAAAACAACTGATCAAATTCTCGCTCAACCACATCCCGCGCCCCGTGCTGCAACGCATCGCGGGATGGGCCGTACCCGTGGCGGGACTGTTCTACAAGTATAGGCGCCGGGGGGGGGTCGAATGCCCCGTGTGCGGCGCGAAATACCGGAAGTTCCTGCCCTACGGCTACGTGCAGCCGCGGCCCAACGCGCTGTGTCCCAAGTGTCTGTCGCTGGAGCGGCACCGCCTGCTGTGGCTCTACCTGACGCGCGAAACCGATCTCCTGACGGCCTTTCCGCGCACGCTGCACATTGCTCCCGAGGTCTGTATCATGCGTCACCTCAAGCCCCACTTCAAGTCGCATCCGGGGCAGTATGTCACGGCCGATCTCGAAAGCCCGCTGGCCGACCTGCATTTCGACGTGCAGCAGATCCCGCTGGCCGACGGCTCGGTGGACGTGGTGATCTGCAACCACATCATGGAGCACGTCGCCGACGACCGGCGGGCGATGCGCGAACTGCACCGGGTCCTCAAACCCGGCGGCTGGGGCATCGTCCTCTCCCCGGTGGACAGGGACTACGAGCAGACCTACGAGGACGACTCGATCACCGATCCCGACGAGCGCACGCGCATCTTCGGACAGTACGACCACCGGCGCATCTACGGCGCCGACTATGCCGACCGCCTGCGCCAGGCGGGTTTCCAGGTCGCGGACATCGACTACGCCGCGACCTTCACCGAGGCCGAGCGCAGACTATACGCCCTGCCGGCCGATCACATGTATGTGGTTTACAAAGTCTGACAGGCGGCCGTCGAAACGGCTGTCCGACGGGAATCGCCCGACGGCGATCCGGGGCTTGGTCTTGCCGTGGAAATCGCTTCCGCAGGTCATGGAAGCGCCTTTGGAGAGGGCCAGCGAGGTGAAATAGACGGCCTGTTCGGGGGTGTGGTAGTTGTTGAAGACTTCCAGTCCCGCGGCCCCGCGGTCGAGCAGCCGCCCGGCGGTCTCCTCCCGGCCCCGGAAATTCAGCCCCGGATGCGCCACGACGGGCACGCCCCCGTTGTCGCGGACCAGCTCCACCGCATCGCGGTAATCCATATACTCCACGGGCACGAACGCCGGACGGCCCTGTGCGAAATAATCGAGGTAGAAGTTGATGTAAGGCATGTCGCTCCGCTCGCCGCCCTCCATATAGGGCCGCAGCGGGGGCGTATGGCAGTTCGCGTCGGAGAGCATCACCTCGGCGATCAGTTCGCCCGTCGGCGGTTTCCCGTCGGCGGCGGCCAGCACCGCACCGGCATCGACCCGGAAGCCCAGTTTCAGCAGGTTGTCGACCATGGCCCCGAACGACGCCATGACCTTGGCGGCAACCTCCTCCTCCAACCGCGCGAAATCCGCCGAACGCCAGTCGATGCCGTAGCCCAGCAGGTGCAGGTCCGTCCCCCGGTAGTTGCAGTCGATCTCGATGCCGGGGACGAACCCGATGCCCCGCTCCCGGGCCAGCCGGGCGGCCTCGCCGACGCCCCGCACCGAGTTGTGGTCGGTCAGCGAAAAGGCGTCCAGCCCGCGGGCGGCGCACAGACCGACGATTGCGGCGACGGGAAGCTCCCCGTCGCTGCTGTATCCGGAATGGATGTGGAGGTCATATGCGGCCATAATCAGTAGAGGTAAAACACGATCCCGGCGAAGTGCGCCGCAACCGCGAGGTCGATCAGCAGATGCCACACCATGTGGTGGTAGCGGAAGCCCTTGCGGGCGTAGAACCACGCGCCGAGCGTATAGAGCACGCCGCCCAGCGCGATCAGCGCCACGAGAGGCGTCGAAGCGTGGCTGATGAACAGCGGCAGGAAGAAGACGATCGTCCAGCCCATGACCAGGTAGATGGTCAGACTGATGGCCGGTATCGACTTTCGGGAGAGCGACTTGTAGAACACCCCGAAAATCACCATCGCCCATTGCAGGACGGTGATGAACACCCCCTGCCAGCCGCCGATGACCGACAGCGCGATGGGCGTATAGCTGCCCGCGATGGCGACGTAGATGAAAATATGGTCGAGGATGTGGAAAACCTCCTTGTGCTTCGACTGCGGGTTCATCGAGTGATAGAGCGTCGAGGCGAGGAACATCAGGAAGATCGAAATGACGAAAACCGACACCGAGACCGAGGCCAGAACCCCGCCGGGGTCATGCGCATAGGCCCACACGGCGGCGAAAGGAAGGGCCAGCAGCGATAACAGCGACATCACGCCGTGGGACACGGCATTGCCGATTTCCTCGCCTACGGTCGGCACGTAAACTGCCTTTTTCTTGTCCATAACACAACTGTTCAATTGTACATGCCAAATTTATGAAAAAATTTCATATCTTTGCGAGCATAGGTCATCTGGTTAGGTAAAAATGGACTTTTCACGGTACGAAAAACTCCGCACGCTCGTGCGCGCGAATTTCTCGGAGCAGACCCGGGCACTCGTCGACGAGGCGCTGGAGTATGCCGACGGGAAACTCGCCGGACTGGTGCGCTACGACGGCTCGCCCCTGCTGGAGCATGCCGCCGCGGTGGCTTCGATCGTGATCTCGGAGGTGGGCCTGGGCCGCAACTCCACCATCTCGGCGATCCTGCACGACGTGGTGCGCCTCGCTCACAAGCAGCTGCCCGCCGGAGAATTCCTCGCCCTGAGCGCCGACATCCGCAAACGCTTCGGCGATCAGGTCGTGGGCATCACGCTGGGTCTGGCCAACATCTCGGAGCTGAAGCTCAAGGTGGCCAAGGAGCAGGCCGACAATTTCCGGGACCTGATCGTGAGCTACTCCGAAGACCCGCGCGTCATCCTGATCAAACTGGCCGACCGGCTCGAAGTGATGCGTTCGCTCGAAATGTTCCCCCGCGAAAAGTGGCGCAAGAAGAGCTGGGAGTCGATGAACCTCTACGCCCAGATCGCCCACAAGCTGGGTCTCTACTCGATCAAGAGCGAGCTGGAGGACATCGCCCTGAAATACCTCGAACCGAAGGATTACGAGCACGTCGTCACAAAACTCGAAGAGAGCGCCGAGGAGCGCAAGGCCTTCATCGGGCGGTTCCTCGTGCCGATCGAGCAGCGGCTGAACCGCCTCGGCATCAAATACCACATCAAGAGCCGCACCAAATCGATCTTCTCGATCTGGAACAAGATGCACAAACAGCACGTCCCGTTCGAGGGCGTCTACGACATCTTCGCCATCCGCATCATCATCGACTGCCCGCAGGAGGCCGAGAAACAGCTCTGCTGGACGGCCTATTCGGTGGTGACGGACTTCTACACGCCCAATCCCAAGCGCATGCGCGACTGGATCTCGATCCCCAAGTCGAACGGCTACGAGTCGCTGCACACCACCGTGTCGGCCGAAGGCCGCTGGGTCGAGGTGCAGATCCGCACCGAGCGCATGGACGCCGTGGCCGAGCGAGGCATCGCCGCGCACTGGCGCTACAAGGGCGTCAACCAGGGGGCGCAGACCAGCGAAATGTGGCTGGGACATCTGCGCGAACTGATAGAGGACACGACCCACTCGCTGGCGCAGCGTTTCGACGCCAAGCCCGCGTCGGGCGAAATCTTCGTCTTCACGCCCAACGGCGACCTGCGCAAACTCCCCGAGGGGGCCACGCTCCTCGACTTCGCCTTCGACATCCACACCTCGCTCGGATCGACGTGCGTGGGCGGACGGGTCAACGGCCGCGCCGTGCCGATCCGCGAACAGCTGCGCAACGGCGACATCGTGGAGATCACCACCCAAAAAAACCAGACACCCAAGTCGGACTGGCTGTCGCTGGTGGTGACCTCGAAGGCCCGCAACAAGATCAAGTCCTACCTGCGCGAGGAGCAGGCCAAGCACACGCGCATGGGGCGCGAGGAGCTGGAACGCAAACTCAAGAACTGGAAATTCGCCATCACGATCGACGAGGCGGTGGCTTACCTGGCCAAATACTTCAAACTGCGCCTCGGCACGGAGGTCTACGCGCTGATCGCCACCCAGAAGCTCGACTTCGGGTCGATCAAGGAGATCCTCTCACGCCACCTTTCGGGCGAAGCCGAAGAGGAGCGCCGCGCCGCGGCCGCCGAAATCGAACGCCAGAAGGCCGCGCTGCACGGAACGCAGGAGAAGGCCGCTCCGCAGGACGCGCTGGTGATCGACGACGACATCTCGAAAATCCAGTACAAGCTGGCCAAATGCTGCAACCCGATCAAGGGCGACGACGTGTTCGGATTCGTAACGATCAGCGCGGGAATCACCATCCACCGCTGCGACTGCCCCAACGCCAAGCGCATGCGCGAGAATTACCCCTACCGCGTGATCGACGCCCGCTGGCGGCAGTCGGCCGAAGGGGCGTTCCGCGTCACGATCCGCATCGTGGCGGCCGACACCACGGGCATGGCCAACCACATCACCGAGGTCATCGTCCGCGATCTCAAACTGGGCATCCGCTCGATGAACTTCGCACCCGCCGGGAACGGCTGCGTGGCGGGAGAAGTGGCCGTCGAAGTGCCCGGTACGGCCGTCGTGGACACGCTCATACACCAGATCATGCGCATCAAGGGCGTGCAGCGCGCCTACCGCGTCAACTAATTCCGCAAACAACTTTTTACCCACACAAACGATAAATGAATAACAACACAATCAGCGTCGTTTTCGCCGACTCGTCGCACGCACATTACGCACCGCGTATTTGCGATCTGATCTACGAGTCGGCCCTGCAGCGGGGTACGGGCATCGCCAAGCGGTCGCCCGAATACATCGCCGCAAAAATGACCGGTGGCAAGGCCGTCGTGGCGCTGGACGGTGAAAAACTGGTCGGGTTCAGCTATATCGAGTGCTGGGGTCACGGCGACTTCGTCGCCACCTCGGGACTTATCGTCGATCCGGAGTACCGCCATATGGGACTCGCGGAACAGATCAAACGACGAACCTTCGAGCTGGCCCGACGACGATTCCCGTATGCCAAGTTATTCAGTATCACCACGTCGCTGCCGGTTATGAAGCTCAACTCGCGAATGGGCTACGTCCCCGTGACCTTCTCGGAACTGACCGAAGACGAGGAGTTCTGGCGCGGCTGCGAAGGCTGCTGCAACTACGACATCCTGCAACGCAACAACCGCCGCATGTGCCTCTGCACGGGCATGCTCTACGACCCGGCCAAGGAACCGCCCGCGAAACAGTCGCGGCTGGCCCCCTACCGGATGTTTTTCCGGAACAAAGTAAAAAAACTGTTTCACCTGAAATAACGGAAAATATCATTCGAGACAACCCGGTCGCGTCGCGACAAGTCCCCTCCGAGGAGGGGATTCAGGGGAGGGTCAGAATTGCAAACGACGCCGAAGGCGGCGACAACGACCGGAGGATTTGCACTCCGGCAGCATGAATAAAAAACAAAAAAACAGAATATCATGGAAAAGAAGAAAGTGGTTCTGGCGTTCAGCGGCGGTCTGGACACCTCGTTTTGTGTAAAATACCTCTCCGAGGAGAAGGGTTACGACGTTTACACGGCAATCGCCAACACGGGCGGTTTCTCGAAACCCGAACTCGAAAAGATCGAGAAGCGCGCCATGGAGCTGGGCGCCACGGCCCACGCGACGCTCGACATCGAGCAGGAGTACTACGAGAAAAGCATCCGCTACATGGTCTTCGGCAACATCCTGCGCAACGGGACCTACCCCATTTCGGTAAGTTCGGAGCGCATTTTCCAGGCCATCGCCATCATCGAATACGCCAAACAGATCGGCGCCGACGCCGTGGCCCACGGTTCGACCGGCGCGGGCAACGACCAGGTGCGCTTCGACCTGACGTTCCAGATCCTCGCCCCCGAGATCGAGATCATCACCCCGACGCGCGACATGACCCTGACGCGCGAATACGAGATCGACTACCTCCGCAAGCACGGCATCACGGCCGACTACAAGAAGATGGAGTACTCGATCAACAAGGGGCTGTGGGGAACCTCGATCGGCGGCAAGGAGACCCTCCACTCGGAGCAGACGCTCCCCGAGGAGGCCTATCCGAGCCAGATCACGGCCGAGGGCGAGGAGCGGCTCAAACTCACCTTCGAGCAGGGCGAGCTGGCGGCGGTCAACGGCACGCCCTACACGGACAAGGTCGAGGCCATCCGCGCCGTGGAGGCCATCGGGGCGAAATACGGCATCGGCCGCGACATGCACATCGGCGACACGATCATCGGCATCAAGGGCCGCGTGGGCTTCGAGGCCGCCGCGCCGATGCTGATCATCGCCGCGCACAAGATGCTCGAAAAACACACGCTGACCAAATGGCAGACCTACTGGAAAGACCAGGTGGCGACGTGGTACGGCATGTTCCTCCACGAGGCGCAATACCTCGAACCGGTGATGCGCGACATCGAGGCGATGCTCCTCTCCTCGCAGCGCAACGTGACGGGAACCGTGGAGCTGATCCTGCGGCCGCGCAACTATACGCTCGTGGGCGTCGACTCGACGTTCGACCTGATGAAGACCGACTTCGGCGAGTACGGCGAGGTCAACAAGGCGTGGACGGCCGACGACGTGAAGGGATTCACGAAGATCCTCGGCAACCAGATCAAGATTTTCTACAACGTCCAGAAACGCAACAAGAAATGATCCGGGTCGGCATCATCGGAGGCGCCGGGTACACCGCCGGCGAACTGATCCGCCTGCTGGTGAACCATCCGCTGGCGGAGATCGCCTTCGTCCACAGCACTTCGAACGCGGGCAACCACCTCGCGCAGGTGCACGGAGGACTGGAGGGCGACACCGGCATGCTGTTCTGCGACGCATACGACCTCGGGGCCATCGACGTGCTGTTCCTCTGCTCGGCCCACGGGCAGAGCCGGGTCTGGATGGAGGAGAACTCGATCCCCGCAGGCGTGAAGATCATCGACCTGGCGCAGGATTTCCGCGACGAATCGTGCGGATTCGTCTACGGGCTTCCGGAGCTGAACCGCGAACGCATCCGCCGGGCGGAGCGCGTGGCCAACCCGGGCTGTTTCGCCACGGCGATCCAGCTGGCGCTGCTGCCGCTGGCCGCCGCGGGGCTGTTGCAGGACGAGGTGCACGTGACGGCGGTGACGGGTTCGACGGGCGCAGGCGTAAAACCCTCGGCCACGACCCATTTCAGCTGGCGGTCGGACAACATTTCGGTTTACAAGGCCTTCACGCACCAGCATCTCCTGGAGATCGGGCGCAACCTGCGGCTGCTGGAGCCGTCGTTCGACCGCGAAGTGAACTTCGTGCCGATGCGCGGCGACTTCACGCGGGGCATCCTGGCGAGCGTCTACACGGCGTGTCCGCTCGACGGCGAAGCGGCATCGAAGCTCTACGCCGACTTCTACGCCCCCTCGGCATTCACCCGCGTCACGGAACGCGACGTGGACCTCAAGCAGGTGGTCAACACCAACAAGGCGTTGCTCCACACAGCCAAATACGGCGGGAAACTGCACGTCGTCTCGGTCATCGACAACCTGCTGAAAGGGGCGTCGGGACAGGCCGTGCAGAACATGAACCTGATGTTCGGGCTGGACGAAAAGGAGGGTTTGCGGCTGAAAGCCTCGGCATTTTAATCCAGACCGGTGTTATTCACGGCGTACCGCCGTGGTTTACACTACCTTTTGGTGGCAACCGACGCACGCAGCACGAGCAGAGGCCGCTTGCGGGCTATGCCGTGCCAGAAGGAGGAAAACGAGCGCAGCGAAGTTAAAAGCACCAAAACCGCTTCCAGAGGCGATGGCCGGATGCTGCGTTTCCGATCCGGTTGCTGCGCCTCTTCTCACGCCGCCTCTGGCGGCGAATGAATCCGGCTCGATGCCGAGCCGTCAAACGAAGTCCCGGCTAAAAGCGCAGGCGTAAGACGCCTGTTTTATGAATGTTCGCGCAGCCCCCTAAAACCCGCCTTTTAGGCGGGCGCCCGGAGCCAGCGTTAGCCGGGACGGCATAGGCAGAGGCATCCGTCGGAGAGCTTTTGGTACTTTTTGCGGCCAAAAAGCACAAAGAATTTCGCGGTCAAAGACTGCGATTAAGACAATAAATGTAAATTTGTACATATGGAACTTTTCAACGTATATTCGTTATATCCGATCGAACCGGTGAGGGGCAAGGGCTGCTACGTCTACGACGCGGCGGGAACCGAGTACCTCGACCTTTACGGCGGCCATGCCGTGATCTCGATCGGGCATGCGCAGCCCGACTATGTGCGGGCCGTGCAGGAGCAGGTCGCACGTCTCGGATTCTACTCCAACTCGGTCGAGAATTCGCTTCAGGTGAAGTTGGCGGAGAGACTGGGCCGCATCTCGGGTTACGACGACTACCGTCTTTTCCTCTGCAACTCGGGGGCCGAGGCCAACGAGAACGCCCTGAAACTGGCGTCGTTCCACACGGGCCGGTCGAAGGCGCTCGCCATCTCGAAGGCCTTCCACGGCCGCACGTCGGGAGCCGTCGCCGTGACGGACAATCCGGCGATCTCGTCGCCCTTCAACCGCACGCCGAACGTGGAGTTCACCCCCCTGAACGACATCGGGGCGATGCGCGCGAAGCTCGCCACGCGGGAGTTCGCGGCGGTGATCGTCGAGGGCATTCAGGGCGTTGCGGGCATCCACTGCCCGACGGACGAGTTCCTGCGCGCCGTGCGCGCCGCCGCGACCGAGACCGGGACGCAGCTGGTGCTCGACGAAATCCAGTCGGGATACGGCCGCACGGGCCGCTTCTTCGCCCACCAGGCCGCCGGCATCCGCCCCGACCTGATCACCACGGCCAAAGGCATGGCCAACGGATTCCCGATCGGCGGCGTGCTCATAGCGCCCCACTTCGAGGCGCGTCCGGGGCTGTTGGGAACCACCTTCGGCGGCAGTCACCTGGCCTGTGCGGCGGCCATCGCCGTGCTGGAGGTGATCGAGCGCGACGCCCTGGTGGAAAACGCCGCCGAGATCGGCGACTACCTTCTGGCCGAACTGCACAAGATCGGCGGACTGAAAGAGGTGCGCGGACGCGGCCTGATGATCGGCATAGAGATCGACGGATCGGGTCCGGAGCTGCGCAAGAAACTGCTTTTCGACAAGCACATCTTCACGGGCGGGGCGGGAGCTTCGACCGTCAGGCTGCTGCCGGCGCTGTGCTTGACAAAAGAGATGGCGGACCGCTTCCTCACGGCGTTCGACAAGGTGAAAGGTGAAAGGTGAAAGGTGAAAAAGGCCGACTTTTGCTCCGGACCCCATAAAACCGGCGTTTTACGCCGGCAGGCCGCAGTTCCGCCCTGCGAAGGCCTGCTATTGCGCGTTGCTTCATAGCATTCCCCCGCGAGCTGCCGCCTGCCTAAAAGGCGGGGTTTAGAGGACGATCCAGAGACAGCCTTCCGAGATGGAAGCCAGATAATTTAACAAAAAACAAAAAAACGAATCCATGGATAAATTCACCTGCGTAGAAGACATCGGCGACCTTCGTCAGGCTGTCGCCGAAGCATTGGAGATCAAGCGCGACCGCTTCCAGTTCACGGGGCTGGGGCGCAACAAGACCCTTTTGATGCTCTTCTTCAATTCAAGCCTCCGCACGCGGCTTTCGACCCAGAAGGCCGCCATGAACCTCGGCATGAACGTCATGGTCCTCGACGTCAACCAGGGGGCGTGGAAACTCGAAACCCAGCGGGGTGTGGTGATGGACGGCGACAAGGCCGAACACCTGCTCGAAGCCATTCCGGTCATGGGATCGTACTGCGACGTGATCGGCGTAAGATCGTTCGCACGGTTTCAGGACAAAGCCGAGGATTACGAGGAACGCGTGCTGGAGCAGTTCATCCGCCACTCGGGCCGTCCGGTCTTCTCGATGGAGGCCGCGACGCGCCACCCGTTGCAGAGTTTCGCCGACCTGATCACCATCGAGGAGCACAAGGCCGTGGAGCGTCCGAAGGTCGTGATGACCTGGGCGCCGCACCCCAACGCCCTGCCGCAGGCCGTGCCCAACTCGTTCGCCGAGTGGATGAACGCCGCGGACTACGATTTCGTGATCACCCACCCCGAAGGGTACGAACTGGACCCGAAGTTCGTGGGCGCGGCGCGCGTCGAATACGACCAGCGCAAGGCCCTCGAAGGCGCCGACTTCGTCTACGCCAAGAACTGGGCCGCCTATACGGACCCCAATTACGGCAAGGTGCTGTCGCGCGACCGCGCATGGACGGTCGATGCGGAGAAGATGGCGCTCACGAACAACGCCCGCTTCATGCACTGCCTGCCCGTAAGGCGCAACATGATCGTCACGGACGAGGTGATCGAATCGCCCCGTTCGCTGGTGATCCCCGAGGCCGCGAACCGCGAGATCGCGGCCCAGGTGGTACTCAAACGACTGCTGGAGGGTCTGAACTGATGGAACGGATCACAGTCGTAAAAATAGGCGGCAACGTCATCGACAACCCCGCGGCGATGAAACGCTTCCTGAAGGAGTTCGCCGCGCTGGAAGGCCCCAAAATACTCGTGCACGGAGGCGGAAAACTGGCCACGCGGCTGGCCGAGCGGCTGGAACTGAAGGTGCAGATGGTCGACGGACGCCGCATCACCGACAAGGGAACGCTCGACGTGGTGACGATGGTTTACGCCGGGCTGATCAACAAGCAGGCGGTGGCCGGATTGCAGGCCGCAGGATGCAACGCCCTCGGGCTGTCGGGCGCCGACGGAAACGCCGTCACGGCCCGGCGCCGCAGCCCCCAGCCGGTCGACTACGGGTTCGTGGGCGACATCGAACGGGTGGACTCCGCGCTGCTGCGCAGGCTGCTCGAAGACGGCATGGCGCCCGTCTTCTCGGCCATCATGCACGACGGAAAAGGGACCCTGCTGAACTGCAACGCCGACAGCGTGGCTTCGGCCGTAGCGCTGGGCGCGGCGGAAATCGCCCCGACGGACCTGGTTTTCTGCTTCGAGAAAGCCGGGGTTCTGCGCGACCCGGACGACGACACGTCGCTGATCCGCGAGATCACGGCCGCAACCTATCCGCCGCTCAAGGCCGACGGCGTCGTGAGCAAAGGGATGATCCCCAAGATCGAAAACGCCCTGAAAGCCGTCGAAAAAGGGGTGCGGAGCGTGACGATCCGAAGCTCCGAAAACCTGTCGAACGGAATCGGAACGGTGATCCGGAATTCATAATTCACAATTAGAATAGTTCGATGTCGTAATTGCCTGATCCATGCCCCGGATGCTGTCAGCCGCCGTACTCGCCGCCTTCGGCGTCGTATTCAAATCCGACCCCACCCCGGCCCTCCCTCAAGGAGGGAGATGGCGTCGTTCCGAACCGCAGTCGATTGCAACACGAATGTAGCTAATTCTATTAAAATTCAAAATTTGGACGCACACATCACAGAGGCCGTAGAACTCTTAAAACAGCTCATCGCGACGCCCTCCCGCTCGCGCGACGAGGCGCGCACGGCAGACCTGCTCCACGCATTCCTCGCCCAATGCGGAGCAGCGCCCGAACGGCTTGCGAACAATGTCTGGGCACGGGCCGAGGGGTTCGACCCCGCACGACCGACGCTGCTCCTGAATTCGCACCACGACACGGTGCGCCCGGCGGCATCGTACACGCGGGACCCCTATGCGCCCACCGTCGAGGACGGAAAGCTTTACGGACTGGGAAGCAACGACGCAGGGGCTTCGGTGGTATGTCTGTTGGAGACTTTTCTCACGTTCCGCACACGTCCGCTGCCCTTCAACCTCGTGCTGGGAATCTCGGCCGAGGAGGAGTGCATGGGCGAAAACGGCATCCGCGCCCTGCTGCCCGCCCTGGGGAAAGTGGACATGGCGCTGGTGGGCGAACCGACGGGGATGCAGGCCGCAACAGGCGAACGGGGACTGGTCGTCCTGGACTGCACGGCGCACGGCCGGAGCGGTCACGCGGCGCGCGGCGAAGGGGTCAACGCCCTCTACATCGCGCTGGACGACATCGCGCGGCTGCGCTCTTTCCGCTTCGGACGGGAATCGGAACTGTTAGGACCCATCGGCATTGCGGTGACGCAGATCGAGGCGGGCACGCAGCACAACGTCGTGCCCGACACGTGCCGTTTCGTCGTGGACGTCCGCACGACGGACGCCTACTCGAACGAGGAGACGGTCGGGATTCTGCGGGCGGCCCTCCGCTCCGACGCCGTGCCGCGGTCGACGCGCATCCGCGCCGCGGCGGTCGGCGGGGAACATCCGCTGGTGAAGGCCGCAGTCGCCGCGGGACGCGAAACCTATATTTCGCCGACCACTTCGGACCGCACGCTGATGCCCTTCCCGGCACTCAAGATGGGTCCCGGACAATCGTCGCGGTCGCACACGGCCGACGAATTCGTCCTCCTCGAGGAGATCGCGGAGGGAATCGCCGTTTATGAAAAGTACATCGGAAAATTAGCACAGGAATATGGCTGGAAAACTTTGGGATAAAGGCTACGAGCCGGACAAAATGATCGAGGAATACACCGTGGGCGACGACCGCGAACTGGACATGCGCCTGGCGCGCTACGACGTCGAAGGGTCGCTGGCGCATATCGCCATGCTCGAGACCATCGGACTGCTGACGGCGGAAGAACTCGAAAAACTCACCGCAGGGCTGAAAGAGATCGCCGCGGAGATCGAAGCCGGGCGTTTCGAGATCGAACCCGGCACGGAGGACGTTCATTCGCAGGTCGAGCTGATGCTCACCCGCCGGCTGGGCGACGCGGGCAAGAAAATACACTCGGGGCGTTCGCGCAACGATCAGGTCCTCGTGGACCTCAAACTGTTCCTGCGCGACGAACTGCGGCAGGTGGCCGACGCCGTGAAGAGGGTCTTCGACCGGTTGCAGGAGCAGAGCGAAACGTATAAGGAGGTGCTGATGCCGGGTTACACCCACCTCCAGATCGCCATGCCCTCGTCGTTCGGGCTGTGGTTCGGGGCCTATGCCGAGACGCTCGCGGACGACATGCGTCTGGTGGCCGCGGCGTGGCACATCGCCAACCAGAATCCGCTGGGATCGGCCGCCGGATACGGCTCGTCGTTCCCGCTCGACCGCACGATGACCACCCGTCTGATGGGCTTCGAGGAGCTGCACTACAACGTCGTGGCGGCGCAGATGAGCCGCGGCAAGAGCGAACGCGCCGCAGCGGCCGCCATCGCCGCCGTGGCCGCGACGATCGGCCGGCTGGCGATGGACGTATGTCTGTTTATGAGCCAGAATTTCGGGTTCGTGTCGCTGCCCGACGAGCTGACCACCGGGTCGAGCATCATGCCCCACAAGAAGAATCCCGACGTCTTCGAGATCATGCGCGGACGCTGCAACCGCCTGCAATCGGTTCCCAACGAGATCGCGCTGCTGACGACCAACCTCCCCGTGGGTTACCACCGCGACCTGCAACTGTTGAAGGACATCCTCTTCCCGGCGACGACGGAGATCAAACGCACGCTCGCGATGTGCGACTTCATGCTTGCGCACATCCGCGTCAACGAGCACATCCTCGACGACAAAAAATACGACTATCTGTTCACGGTGGAGGACGTCAACCGGATGGTGCTGGCGGGCACGCCCTTCCGCGAAGCCTACAAGCAGGTGGGCATGGCCGTCCAAAGGGGCGAATACACGCCCACACGCGAGGTGCGCCACACCCACGAAGGCAGCATCGGCAACCTCTGCACGGCCCAGATCCGCCGCAAGATGGAGCGCGTGATGCAGGAGTTCGAGTAGGCGCGGCGCGGGCGGACAACAGGCGCGGCGGCGAAAAGCAGGCGCGGACAGGCAACAGACGCGGCGGCGAGATGCAGGCGCGGTGCGGGCAACAGGCGCGGATGTTTGGCCGTTCGGAATAATTGACTAACTTTGTCTGTAACCAACCCAAACCGACAAAGCAATGAATCTGAAACGCATGCTGTTGCTGCTGGCGTTGTCCGCAGCTATTTCGGCCGTCGCCGGACCGCAGAAAGTCAAGACCTCCGTTGAAAAAGTGACCCTGTTCATCGACGGGGCGCAGGTGACGCGCACCCGGCAGGTGGACCTACCGGCCGGAAATTCGACGGTCGTATTCACCGGACTGTCGCCCTATCTGGATGACAAGAGCATGCAGGTCAGCGCCAAAGGTCCATTCACGGTGACGGCCGTCAACCGGCTTTTCAACCACACCGACAGCCTCGAACGCTCGACCCGCCAAAAGACGCTCGAAGAGACGCTCGAAGAGACGCAGCGGCAGCTGGACCGGCTGAAGGCCTCGCGCGAGGTCATGGATGCGGAGAGCGAACTGCTGAAAACGAACTGCTCGGTCGCCAACCGGAACGTCGCCACCCCGCTGGCCGCCATCAGGGAGTTGAACGAGTACTATGCCGCACGGCTGGAAACGCTGAAAAGCAAGACGCTCTCCCTCGACGCGGAAGAAGAGAAAATCAACGAGCGCAGACGGCAGATTCTGGCCGAACTGGTGAATCTGGGCGGCAGACAGTCGGACCCGATGAGCGAAGTGGAGGTGCGGATCGAAGCCCCCGCGACCTGCAAGGCGTCGTTCACGCTGACCTACTACGTCCGCAACGCCGGCTGGTTCCCCTCGTACGACATCCGTTCGGGCGGGTTGTCGGAGCCGGTGGAGATCTCCTACAAGGCCAATATTTTCCAGAACACCGGAGAGGAGTGGAAGAACGTCGCCTTGACGCTCTCCTCGTCGAACCCCAATACCGGGAGCATCGCCCCGAAATTGCAGACCTGGCGGCTCGACTACGGTCTCGTCCCGCCCCGCTACAACCTCAACATGACGAACAACACCGTGTCGGGAACAGTCCTCGACCATCAGCGCAAACCCCTGCCCGGAGCGACCGTCCTGATTCCCGGCACGACCATCGGCGCCGTCACCGACACCCGGGGCAGCTACTCGATCACCATTCCCAACGGTGCTTCCAGCCTGCAATTCAGCTACGTCGGCTACATACCCCGAACGGAGCGAATCACGGGCAACACGATGAACGTCGTGATGCAGGAGGACGCGACGAAGGTGGACGACGTGGTCGTCATGGGATACGGCGTCTCGAATCAACTGGCAGGCGCCGCACCGGGTGTCCGGATTCGCGGCACAGCGGCTTCGGACAGGAAGGTGGCGGAAGTCGATTTTGCAGACTTCGACGCCGAGAGCGCCGTGATGGAGGTGGAGCAGACGCAGAGCCAGCTGGGCTACGAGTTCGAAATCAGACAGCCCTACACCATCCCTTCAGACGGCAAGAGCGTCGCAGCCGAAATCGGGAGGTTCGACCTGCCGGCCGCCTATATCTACCAGAGCACGCCGAAGATCGACAAGGACGCCTTCCTCGTGGCGGAGGCCACCGGCTGGGAGAGACTCAACCTGTTGCAGGGCGAGGCGAACGTCTATTTCGAAAACACGTTCGTCGGCAAGAGCATCCTCGATCCCGGTCAGACGAGCGACACACTCCGCTTCTCGATGGGCCGCGACCGGAGCATCCGCATCGAACGCACCAAGGAGAACGACTATTCGTCGCGCCGCGCCATCGGTTCGAACCAGACACAGACCGTGGCGTGGAAGTTCTCCGTGCGCAACACACGCCCGGAACCCGTCGTGCTGACGCTCGCCGACCAGCTGCCCGTATCGCGCAACAGCGCCATCGCCGTATCGGCCGAGGAGTTGAGCGGAGGCCAGCTGGACAAGGAGAGCGGCATCGTCACCTGGAGACTGGAGCTGAAACCCGGCGAGCAGCGCGAACTGCGCCTGCGCTACGCCGTGAAATATCCCAAAGGACGCAGCCTGACAATCGAGTGACCCGAAGAGGGGAGGGAAACGAAAAAGGGAGGACTGCATCGTCCTCCCTTTTTTCGAAGCCGTAACTTCCGCCTATTTGATGCGCTCGTAGTACTCACGGGTGCGGGTGTCGACACGGATCTTGTCGCCCGTGTTGATGAACAGCGGCACACGGATCGTGGCGCCGTCCTTCGCCGTCGCGGAATTCACCGTCGCGGGTTTCAGCGAGTTGGTCGACGCCGTGTCGCCCTTGATGCCCGGCTCGGTGTAGATCACCTCCATATCGACGATCGGAGGAAGTTCGGCCGAAAGAACGGCCTCCTTCTCGGTGTGGAACATCACCTCGACGATCTGACCGTCGGTGATCAGGTCGTAGTTGTTGATCAGGTTCCGGTCGATGTTGATCTCCTCGAAAGTCTCGGTGTGCATGAAATGCGCTCCCAGATCATCCTCGTAGGTGAACTGATAAGGACGGCGCTCGACGCGCACCTGCTCGATCTTCTGGCTTACCGACGAGAAGGTGTTTTCCAGCACGCGGCCGTTTTCCAGATTCTTGAGTTTCGAACGGACGAAGGCAGGGCCTTTGCCCGGTTTGCAGTGCTGGAAATCGACCACAAGGAACGTCTTGCCGTCCATTTCGATACACATGCCGATCTTGATGTCAGCTGCTGTAATTGTCATAGGAATATGGTTTATAATTGTTGTTTTTTCGCGCCGCGAAGTTACGAAAAAAATCCGGAAATTCCTATTCCCGGGGCCACGGCCCGCTGCAAACGCCCGCAGAACGGCCTCAAAGCTCTATCGCCTTGCATTTGAGGCCCATCTGCCGGATCTTCTCCAACGTACGGGGAAGTGCGTAACGCATGTTGCGGAAGGCCTTTTCGCTGTCGTGGAACACCACGATGGCGCCCGGCGCGAGGTGTTTCGTGACGTTCTTCAGGCAGGTGCGGGGCGACAGGCGGCGGTTGTAGTCGCGCGAGATGATGTCCCACATCACCAGTTTGTAACGCTGGCCCAGGAAACGCGCCTGCGCCGGGGTGATGCGCGCATAGGGCGGACGAAACAGTTCGCTGTGGATCAGATCGTTGGCGAAATCGACATCCTCCGTATAGCGTTCGAGGCTCATGCCCCATCCCTTCTGGTGCGAATAGGTGTGGTTGCCCACCTTGTGCCCGGCGTCGAGAATGCGCTTGTAGAGGTCGGGATACATCTCGACGTTCTTGCCCAGCACGAAGAAGGTCGCTTTGGCATCGTACTTGTCCAGCGTCGAAAGAATCCACTCCGTGACGCCCGGCGTGGGACCGTCGTCGAAGGTCAGGAACACGCCGTCCTCGTCGTCGATCTCCCAGATCAGGTCCGGCATCAGGCGCCGGACTATTTTTGGCGGTTTCAAACGCATAACGCGGCAAAAATAGTGAAATTCCGCGCCATTTGGAAAAATATACGTATATTTGTGATAAAGACAACTCGAATCGACCGACTATGAAAACGCTTTTCCGGATAACGATCGCAGCGCTGATCGTCGCGACGGCAGCAGGCTGCGACGCCTTCAAGACCCTGAACAATTCGAAAAAAAGTGCACAGGGAAAACCCTACGAACTGATCGTGGTATGTCCCCAGGCGGAGTGGACGGGCGAGGTCGGAGATTCGCTGCGCGCGATCTTCACCGCCCCGGTGCCCTATCTGAACCAGATCGAGCCGATCTTCGACGTGTTGCGCGTCACCGAACGCGGCTTCACGGGCATGGTCGCCGATCACCGCAACATCCTCAAGATTCTGGTCGATCCGGAGCTGAAGGAGACCACGACCGCCGTGCAGTACGACGTGACGTCCGATCCACAGATCGTGATGACGCTGCAAGGCCCCAGCGACGGAGCGCTGGTGAAATACCTCTCGGAAAACCGGGAGAACCTCGTCTATGCGCTCGAAAAGGCCGAACGCGACCGCGCCGTGAAGGCCAACGAGACCTATGGCAACCCCGGCATCGAGTCGGCCATTCTCAAAACGTTCGGCGTGGAGATGAAGGTTCCGAAGGGCTACACGCTGGCCGCACAGAAACCCAACTTCATCTGGGCGCGCAACGAGTACCCGACCGCCAGTCAGGGATTCTTCATCTATTCCTACCCCTACGAAGGCAAGCAGTCGCTCACGGAAGAGGCGCTGGTAGCCGCACGCAACAAGTACGCGGCGCAGATTCCCGGCCCGTCGGAGGGTTCGTACATGATCACTTCGGACGCTTTCGCCCCCGACTACCGCCTGTTCCGCATGGAGGGACGCCTGTGGTGCGAACTCCGCGGATTCTGGGACGTGCACGGCGACTTCATGGGAGGCCCGTTCGTCAGCTATACGACCGTGGACACGGCCACCAACCGCGTCTTCACGCTCGACTGCTACGTCTACGCCCCCGATCTGAACAAACCCCGCAAGCGCAACTACATGCGGGGACTCGAACACCTGCTCTACTCGGTGCGTTTCCCCAGGCAGTAACCCCCGCTTCCGGCGCGCAACGCCCAACCGCGCGATGAGAAGAAACCGACGGATATGCAGCAGATACTGACATATGCCTTTCTTGTAATCTACACGGTCACGATCCTCGGCATCGTCCTGGTCATCATCACCGACAACCGGAACCCGCTGAAGACCCTGCCGTGGATCATCGTGCTGGTGTTCGCCCCGGTCGTGGGGCTGGTCTTCTACTTTTTCTTCGGACAGAACCTCTCCAAGCAGCGCATCATCTCGCGCCGCACGCGCAAACGCATCACCATGCAGCTCGAAGAGACTCTCGACGACGGACGGCCCGACATCCCGGACGAGCACCTCCCGCTGGCCCGGCTGCTCGCCGCGACGATCCACTCCGTACCGCTCTACGGCAGCCGCATCACGCCCTACACCGACGGCAAGTCGAAGATGGAGGCGCTGCTTGCGGAGATCGCCCGGGCGAAGCACCACATCCACATCCAGTATTACATCTTCTGCGACGACACGACGGGCTGCCGCCTGCGCGACGCGCTGGTCGCGAAAGCCCGGGAAGGGGTCGAGGTGCGCATCCTCTACGACGACGTGGGGTGCAGCGGCGTGAAAAAGTCCTTTTTCGAGGGGATGCGCCGCGAGGGAATCGAGGCGTTCGCGTTCCTGCACGTCAAGTTCCCGCTTTTCACCAGCAAGGTCAACTACCGCAACCACCGCAAAATAGCCGTCATCGACGGCTGCGTCGGCTTCATCGGAGGCATGAACATCGCCGACCGCTACGTCCGCGGCACGGAGTGGGGATCGTGGCGCGACACCCACTTCCGGATCGAGGGCAGCGGCGCGGCGGGGTTGCAGGCGTCGTTCCTGAGCGACTGGTCGGCGACCACGAAGCGGCACATCGCAGGCGCGGAGTACTACCCCGCGGCGGAACGCCATACGGACGACATCCTGCAGATCGTGCCGAGCGGACCGTTCGGCAAGTGGCGGGCACTGTTGCAGGCCGACAGTTACGCCGTCTCGAACGCCCGGAAGCGAATCTGGATACAGACCCCCTACTACCTCCCGTCCGACGTGCTGAACTCGGCCCTGCAAGTGGCGGCGCTGGCCGGCATCGACGTAAGGCTGATGCTCCCGGCGCGCTCCGACTCGAAGGTCGTGGACCTGGCGTCGCACTCCTATCTCGACGACATGATGAAGGCCGGGGTGAAGATTCTCTTCTACAAACCCGGCTTCCTACACTCCAAACTGCTGATCATCGACGACTCCCTGACCGTCATCGGCTCGGCGAACATGGATTTCCGCAGCTTCGAACACAATTTCGAGGTCAACGCCTTTGTCTACGACAGAGAGTTCACGGCCCGCATGGCCGGGGTATTCGAAGACGACGCCTCGCGCTGTCATGCCCTGACGCCCGGAGAATGGTTCAACCGCCCGCGGCCGCGCCGCTGGGCGGAGTCGCTGATGCGGGTGTTCTCGCCGCTGCTGTAATCCCGCCTAAAAGGCAGGGGTTTTGATTTTAGGCCGGCAAGTTTTGTGCATCGTGAGACACGGGGCGGACGGGTAGTACCGACGTGTCCCGTTCGCCCCGCGTGAGGGATGTGCGGAAATTGCCGCATAAAATCGAACCCTAAATGTCGACGATGCCGTTGCGGATGGCATAGACCACCAGCGACGCGGTGTTCTTGCAGCCGGTTTTTTCGAGGATGTTGGCGCGGTGCTTGTCGACCGTGCGCTTCGAGATGAAAAGTTCGTCGGCGATCTCCTGATTCGACAGCCCCCGGCAGACGGCCACCAGGATTTCACGTTCGCGCGACGACAGCTGTTCGTCCGCGGCGTCTTCCCGCGTGCGCATGCGTCCCGTAAGCGACGAGAGCAGCTGCGGCGAAAAATAGCTGCCGCCCGCAGCCACCGTCTCGACAGCCTCGATCACGTCGCCGATGTCGGAATCCTTCAGCAAAAAGCCCCGCGCTCCGGCTTCGACCATGCGCGAATAGTAACTCTCCTCGCCGAACATCGAGAGCGTGATGATTTTGAGATCGGGACGCTGCGCCAGCGCCCGCTCGGTCGTCTGCGCCCCGTCCAGCCCCGGCATGGCGAAATCCATGAACACGACATCGGCGTCGACGACGCCGAGCATCGCCAGAAACTCCTCGCCGCTGGCCGCCTCGCCGACCACGCGGCACGCCGCACAGCGTTCGAGCAGCCCCCGCAGGCCGTTGCGGAAAAGCGAATGGTCGTCGACCAGGATGATCTTGTACGGTTCCATTATCGGCGACGGCGTTTGCGGTTGTGGTTGCGGTTCAGCGGCGCAGGCTCCTCCTGCGTATTGACGCGGATGGCGGCGCGCATGCCCTTGCCCTTGGCCGAGGCGATGTCGAACGTGCCGCCCAGCGAGTTGATGCGCGACGCGATGTTCGAAAGCCCCATGCCGCAGTCCATCATCGCCTGCGGATTGAACCCGCGGCCGTTGTCGGTATAGTCGAGCGTCAGCTCCGAGCCGTTCTGCGACAGCGAAAGGTTGATCGCCGAGCAGGCGGCGTGCTTGAGCGAGTTGTTGATCAGTTCGCAGATCACGCGGTAGAGAATCACCTCGATGTCGGTGTCGTAACGCTCCGAACGGAGGTTCGTCGTGAAACGGATCTTCACGTCGTGCATCGCCGCGCTCTTGTCGATGAAGTTCTGCACGCCCCGCGCCAGCCCGAAATCGTTGAGCACGTGGGGCGAAAGGTTATTCGAAATCTCGCGCAGCGAGCGGATCGCCTCGTCGATCACATAGGTCGTATTGTCGATGATCTCGCGCTGCTCGGCGTCGTGCTCCTCGCGCGCGAGGGCCGTAAGCGACATTTTGGCCGAAGAGAGCAGCGGCCCGAGACCGTCGTGCAGCTCCTTCGAGAAACGCGACCGGGCCTTCTCCTCGGTGCGGAGCACGGCCGTGAGGATGCGCTTGTTGAGCAGCGACCGCTGACGGTTCAGACGGTTGATGTATTTGAACAGCTTGTGGGCGTACATCACGCCGATCGACAGGCAGACCGAAATCACGATCCCCAGATAACCGAACCACCAGCGGGGAATGACCTCGAAGCCCGATACGAGAAGCAGCTGGATGAGGCGTTCGACCGACAGCAGCGAAAAGCCCACGATGAAAAGAATCCACACCGAATTGTATTTGGTGGTGCGCACCAACCGCAGGGCATAGCCCGTGGCGACGCATTGGATGACGATGGCTATGACTAACAGGATCTTGATCAGCATAGGCGGACATTTTTTGACAAAAATAATTAAAAATTAAGAATTAAGCATTAAAAATGCCGCCTTCGGACTGCTCTCCGCCGATTTTCCGGTCCGGCGCCCCTCTCCGGTCACTTCAACACCTTCGTCAGATTCTTCAGCTGGCGGTAATCCGTCAGATCGACCTGCACGGGAACCACCGCCACGTACTTGTTGGCCAGCGCCCATTCGTCGGTGTCGGTGGCTTCAGGCTCGCCGTTGACGAATTCGCCCGTGAGCCAGAAATACTCCCGGCCCCGGGGGTCTTCGTGGCGGTAGAACTCTTCGCGCCAGAAACCGCGGTTCTGGCGGCAGAGTTTCATTCCCTTGAGTTCCCCGACGCTGCCGACCGGAACGTTCACGTTCAGGCACAGCGGCAGTTCGACCTCCGCGGCGAAGATGTCGCCGACGATCCGCCGGCCGTAGACCACCGCAGCGGCGAAATCGGCGTCGGCCCCGTGGTCGTCGAGCGACAGCCCGACGGCCGGACAGCCGTAGAAGCTGCCTTCAATGGCGGCGCCCATCGTCCCGGAGTAGAGGACGTTGACGGCCGAGTTGGAGCCGTGGTTCACGCCCGAGATCACCATGTCCACGCGCTCGTCGCGCAGCAGGTAGTCGAAGGCCATTTTGACGCAGTCGACCGGCGTTCCCGAAAACGCGTAAACCGCGACGCCCTCCTCCTCGCGGATGCGGCGCAGGTAAAGCGGATTGTACATCGTGATGGCCTGGCTCATGCCGCTCTGCGTCGTCTCGGGAGCCACGACCACCACGCGGCCGAAGGCCCGGGCGACCTCTATGGCAGCCTCCATGCCTTTCGAATCGTATCCGTCGTCGTTGGTTACGAGTATCAGTCTTTCATTCATCTTTCAAATCGTTTTCCTGCAAAGATACGAATAATATCGCGCTTTTTTCATGCAATAGTTGCACTGTTCGGAAAATTCTTCCTATATTTGCAGTCCCTTTCGGGCGTATATCAACCTCTTCCATTGGGCGCTACGGCAGATGCGGACGGGTACGGCGGGCGGAAAGCGAATGCTTCAGACGCAGCGCAAACCAATTCGCGGGATTACAGGCAAAGGACCTGTATGGTAGCCCCGGCGCAGCGGGAATGTCGAATGCGAAACACAAAAATTGTTGCAACAATGAACAAAGACGCAATCATCAAGCTCGTCAACGAGCAGATGTGGCCCAAGACGGACGCCGACGTGCCGTCGTTCAAGGCCGGTGACACGATCACCGTCTCCTACAAGATCGTCGAGGGAAACAAGGAGCGCGTGCAGAGCTTCCGCGGTGTGGTTATCCAGATCAAAGGCTCGGGCAAGACCAAGATGTTCACGATCCGCAAGATTTCGAACGGCGTGGGCGTGGAGCGTATCTTCCCCCTCTACTCGCCTCACATCGACAAGATCGAGGTCAACAAGATCGGTGTCGTACGCCGCGCACGCATCTACTACCTGCGCGACCTGACCGGCAAGAAGGCCCGCATCAAGGAGAAGCGCATGACCCGCACGGAGAAGAAATAATCCCGCGGTCGGAAAGAGAAAACAGGATGTCTGAAAAGGCATCCTGTTTTTTTGCGTCCGAAAGGAGCGCGGAACCGACCGGGGGCCCGGCAGGTCCCGGAACGGCTCCGGCAGTCGTAAGCGCAAAGGATGCAAAAATCCCTTCTTCGGCAGCCCCGCAAGAAACGCATAGAAAGGACGGGCCTGCGCGCGCAGCACGGCGAACAAGGCTTCAAAACCCGGCGAACAAGGCTTCAAGATAGGGGGCGCCGATAAAACGGAAATCGCGAATACAATATATTATTGATATATTATTGGATTTTGTATTGCTATCAAACAATGTATCATTGCACGCAAAGGAGAGGCAGGCGCAAAAAAGAGAGCGCATTATGTCGCAACAAAGCAAGCATAATGAACATATGTACAGTATACAAATGTGAATATGTCCATTTTTTTGTACCTGTGAAAGAGAGAAAGCCAAAACGTACTGATGCGACACTTAACGACTTGATCATTCGGCGTATTAAAGAGATACGCAAGAGCAACGGCCATTCGCAGGAGTATGTGTTTGAGAATACGGGTCTGGACATCGCCCATATCGAAATCGGCCGGGTCATTCCGTCCATCGTTTCAATTTCGATCTTTTGCAAATGCTACAATATCACACTCGATGAGTTTTTCGCGCCCCTGAACTATCCACCGAAAGAATAGACGCAACTTCCAGCAAGAATCCCCGGCTCCGCGGAGCCGGGGATTTGTAGGTAAAGAGAAGCGCAGAAAAGCGTAAACATCTTGTTTACAAGTATCTAATCCTTTATCCTGCATGTGTTCCGAGCAATAGAATTGCAAATTCGGGCAGGTTTAACGGTGAGTTTCGTTACTTATCCGTTACCTGCCCGAAAGGTAAGGATCGCGCTTATTCCACCTATGAGGATTACTGTCTGCGTCGCAGGCGTCTTGCCGCTTTCCTCGAATATGAATACCACGTCATTCCGTTCAAAGAGTTGAAACGGGATTTCATCGAAAAGTTCGTCGTTTGCCTCTCCACGGTAAAAGGTCCTGCTTCCGGGACGATCAATGCGGGAGGGGGGGGGCCAGAAACTGCGTCTGATGACCTATACGGCGTATAAGAACGGCTGGATTCCCGTCGATCCTTTCGCCGGGTTCCATGTCAGACCGACATACGCTGACCGACGTTATCTGTCCGCTTCGGAATTGCAGGCCGTGATGGACGTCGAATTACCCAACTACCGAACGGGTATCAGCCGGGATGTCTTCGTCTTCTGCGCCTTTACGGATTTGAGCCATTCGGACGTTGCAAAGCTGACCCACGCGGATATTCATACAGATGATAACGGGAATCGGTGGATCATCGACAAACGGCAGAAAACAGGTGCGCAATTTCGGGTAAAACTTCTTCCCGTCGTCGAAATGATCTACGACCGTTATAAAGACCTGCATCTGGAAGGTAATAATCTTCCCGATCAAACGCTACTACAAGACGACGAACATGTCCTTACGGCATATTGCCAAACATGCAGCACACCTTCGCCACGACGGTCACGCTCACGCAGGGCGTACCGCTGGAAACAGTCAGCAAGACGCTGGGACATAAACGGATCACCACGACCCAAATCTACGCTAAAATCACCAATGACAAGATCGGACAGGATATGGCGGCATTGAGCGAGAAGTTGAACGGTATCTCCAAGGTCGCACAGTAATCCGGCGCGATCCCGGAATAGCGCATATCTAATATCCCGTCATCTGTTTCCGCCGGCAGGGAATTTAGCGCCGGAGATGCACTCTTTCAGTACATCCAGCGACCACCATCGACCGAGCCAAGGAGCTCTTGACCGAAGACCGCAAACCGGTCAGCGAAATCGCCTGCGAGTTGGGCTTCAAATACCCGCACCTCCATCGTAACAAACTGAAAACAGAACCGTTGCTTTTTCGCTACCTTATCCCATTCAAAAAAAATACAATAGCCCTATTTTTCAACCTGTTAGATAATTCCAAAGGGAATCTTAACATGATTCGGTCCGGAGGTGTGGGTTTCTGGAATTTTCGAAGCCCGGAATGCGTGTTTTTCGGGGGAAAAGTGTAACTTTGCAACATGTTCCATTGGATGCGTAAACTGCTGTTCATCGCGCTGGCCTTCGCGGCATGCCTGCTTTTTCCCGACGGCCGGGAAGAAGCGTCGGCCGTCGACGCTGTGTCCGTTTCGGTGGAGTTCACCGCCGGAAACGCAGACAGCGACCAGTGGCATTGCGAACGGATCTACAATTCGGACCTCGGGCAATTCGGACTGCTTCGAAAAGCCGAATCCCGGCCGGTGGTACAGTTGCTCAAGCGTGTCGGGTTTGCTGCGACGCGCACCCTGTGCCGGCAGGCGGATTCCTGCAACTGCGGTACAGGTATCGCCAATCTTTCATCTGCGTATCACTCCAATAATCTCTCTGTCGGTGCGTATGCGGTGGACTACTATGTCTACCGGTTGTGCCGGCTCATTATTTAGCGTTTCGTATTTTTTTCATAGGCTGAATGCCTGAAATACATGCGTTTAATAATGACAACAAAGAGAAATGGATAAAATCAAAATCTGCGAGGCGATGTACGCCTTGCCCGGAGGGGTTGTGGTTCGCCGCCGCAAATCCCTCGTAGCGCCCGTCGTGCTGTTTGCGGTTGGCGCGGCCCTGTTGGTGTTGAATTCGGTTTACAGCGCTGTCCTGACGAACAACATGCGTTCGGCGCTGGTCTTTATCGGTGCGTGTCTGGCTCTGACGGGCGCCATTCTGTGTGCTGTACGGGGCTTCGGTTCCACGGGGGCACCTTATTATTCCGCGGGACGCTGTTACCTCGGTTACGATGAACTTTATTTCGACCGCTCGGAGATTGCGGCCGTGACGGAGAGTATCGCCGCAGGCAACCTGTCGCGGTTGCTGACAATGCCCCGTGCGCAGGTTCCGGCCGTGACCGTATGCATGTACCGCTCACGCGACAACGGTTTCGTGGCGATGCAGGCTTTTGAATATGTCGATCTGGAATACCGTCCGCTGACCGGACTGGAGATTATCGACAGGAATGCGGCCTGAAGGCGCGGCATTGCATGAAACGGTCGGCCCCGGCATACGCCGGGGCCGACTGCGTTCAAAAAGGGAGCCGTTCAGAGCCGCATGCCGATCAGCCAGTAGATACCTGCCGCGAACAGACTGCTTGCAGGTATCGTGATGATCCATGCCCACAGGAGATTGACCGTGATCCCCCATCTTACGGCGGATATGCGTTTGACGGCTCCCGCACCGATCATGGCGCCGGTGATGGTATGTGTCGTGCTGACGGGGACACGGAGATATTCCGTCAGGTAGAGCGTGAAGGCCCTTGCAGTCTCTGCGGCGAAACCTTCCAGCGGCGTTACTTTCGTGATCTTTGCACCCATCGTCTTCACGATCCGGACATGGTTCCGAGAGCGATCAAGGTGCAGCACGCCAGCGGAACCCAGGTCGGGATGTCGGTGATGCTTTCCCCGCGACCGCCGGAAACGAACAGCGCGGCGGCGATGACACCCATGACTTTCAGCGAATCGTTCAGTCCGTGCCCGATGCTGAACAGTCCCGAGGAGAGGGTTGCAACCGCCGAAACCAGCTTTCATCGTCATCACTCTTTCAGGGCGTCCTGCAACTGGTGCGCTACGTCGTTGTCCGGATCTAATTCCAATATCCTGGCGCAATAATCCAAAGCCGCATCCCGGTCCGCAGTCTGCTTCCCGGCATCATACTTCACGTAATAATAGTAACTCAAGTAACGGTAGGATTCGACCAGCTCGCGGCGCTCCTTGACCGGGTTTTCCCTGCCGAGTACGATCTCCGCGACCTTCTCGTAGTACGGCCTGGCCAGTCCGGCCGTCGCCTCGGGATCGCGCAGCGAATTCACGCGCGCCCGGAAAAGGGGGCCGAGATGGCTCTCCGGAATGCGCTCGCTGACCACGGCGAAGGCTTCGTCGGCCCTGTCGAGGCACTGTGCGAGCCGAACAGGAGCGTCCGTACTCACCGTATCGCGCGTGAGAAGGGCCGCGGCTTTGTAATAGGATTGCCCCAGCGTGTAGTAATCGCTGGCTTGGGCGTTTTCGCCGAGGGCGTCGATGTATTTCCGGAAGTACTTCGCAGCGGCCTCCGGGTGCTTTTTATTCAGGTTATCGGCGATCTGCCGGATGGCGGTCGCAGGCGTTTCGGGGACGGCGAGCGCCTTATCGAACTGTACGACGGCCTCGTCGATCCGGTCGTTGCTGGTCAGCAGTTCGCCGTAGGTCAGGTAGTCGCGGGCGATGTATTCGTTCTCCCCGGCAGGCATCCGGAAGAATTTGTCGGCAATTTCCAACCCGGCCTTATAGTCCTTGCGCGAAAGTTCGCTGTACATGCAAAGACGGGTCAGAACGAAATTGTCGGGGTCGAGGGCCAATCCCTGCTGCGTCAGCTGCGACGCGCGGTCGTAGCGGTCGGTGAAGAAGAGCGATGCGGCGTAGTAGGTGACGACGTCGATGTCGGGCGCCGCCGGATCGTAGAGCCGTTCGTAGAGTGCGATGGCATCGGCATACTGTCCGGCCGAGAAGCAAGCCCGGGCCAAGTATTGCAACACGAGCGGATTGCCGCTGTCCCGAGCTTCCAGCTCCCGGAGACGCTCGATCACCGCGGCCGGATTGGAATGCATGTAGATGCGCGCGATGCGGATGTAGGCGGGCACGTTGTCCGGGTCTTTCATCAACGCCTGCTCGTATTTGCCGGCCGCAGCTCCGGGATCAGTGTGCACCAGCCGATCGCCGCGCAGGATCTCGGGCGCCGCGGATTTGTCTCCGGCGGCTTCGGCGGCTTCCAGTATGGCATCGCCCCGGGCCGTCATGTCGTTGTCATAATAGGCTCTGGCGATGGCGGTGAGAAGTTCGGGATCTTTCCGGTTCTTCCTGGCTTTGGCGAGCGCCGTGAGCATCCTGTCTCCTTCGGCGGGATTCTTTTTCAGTTCCGTCACGGCCAGTCCGACCTGGCAGAATGCGTTCTCCGGGTCGGCGGCCAGTCCCTTTTCATAATAGTTCCGCGCCGATATGGAATCCCCCTGTGCCCGTGCGATCTCACCCAGGTAGTAGTTCGTCTCGGCCGGATCGCCGGAAATTCGGCTCCCGAATATCGCACGGGCCTTGTCGAGCTTTCCGACGGCAAAATAGTCTTCGCCCCGATCCTGCGCCGAAGAGCCGATGGCGAACAGGAACGCCGTAACGAGCAGATAACATTTTTTCATAGCGGTTGAATTTCAGTTTGTTGAACGTTGAAAAGTTTCTTTGATCTCCACGGTCCGGATGGGGCGCGTGGCGGGAACGAGTCCCGATTTGAGGATGATGCGCTGGCCGCGGTCTCCGGCCACGAAATGGGTGAAGCCCGCCGGAAGCGTGCCCCGGAGGTCGGTGAGCACGATATACACGTCGCGCGTCAGCGGATAATCCCGTAGATAGAGACGGGCCGGGACGGGCAGGTAGCTACTGCCGGCTGTCGCAGGGTGCGACCGGCTTACGGAGAGCACCTTGACCGCCCGGTTGAAGGTCAGTTGCAGCGAGTCGTTGGGATTGCTGATCCAGTTCACACCCAGAACCCCCAACGCGTTCCGGTCCTTGGCCACATGTTCGATCACCGAACGGTTGTCCTTCTGTGCGAAGAGGTTTCCTTGCAGCAGGGCGCCTGCGCAGACGGAATCCCGGATGAATCTTGCCGTGCTGGACCCCGGGCTGTCGAAAACGACCGTTACGGAGGCGTCCGGCAGCGACGGATCGAGTTCGCGCCATGTTTTGGCGGCTCCCGTCATCAGCTTTCGCAGCGTGGGGACGCTGATCCGGGAGAGCGGATTTCCCGGGTTGACGATGAGCGCGACACCGTCGACGGCGATCCGCTGTGACCGGGGGACGAGTTCCCGGTTCCTGCTGTGGATCAGTCCCTTTTCAGCATCCGTGAGGTCACGGGCCAGGACGGCGAGCCGCACGCTGTCGTTCAGCAGCAGCTGCACGGCCTGCGCCTCGTCCGTCAGGACGGGAAGGAGCGAGGCTTCGCGGTTCAGGGCTTCGAAGACGTCGATCTCTTCCCCGAAGATATTGCCGAAGCAGTCGTCGCTGAAGACCGTCGCAATGCCGCTCGTCGGTGTGTCCGTCCGGGTAATCCGCGCATTTCGACAACCGGCGCCGGTCACCGCGATAAAGCACAAACAGTATAGGAGAGTTTTTGGTTTCATGGTTTCATGTACTGAAAAAAGGTGACCGGCCGGTCGTCTATTGGTCATTTGCTTTGAACTTCATCCAGGTCGAATAACCGCGCATAAGGCCGTAGACGAGGAAAACGATCCCCAGAACGATGCGGAGGGCGGCGTTCTCGTCGGGGAGTTGCGGGTCGTTTGCGCCGTTGTAGCGAAGCAGCAGCGGCGTGAACAGTACCACGCAGGCGATGCCTGTATAGGCCAGCGCCATGCAGACTCCCCAGACCGTGCGGAACGAAACGTTTGTTTTTGCAGACATCGCGGTTCGTCGTTTAGTTCGATATTCGGAAGTCGATGGGCACAGTGTAGAATACGCGCACGGCGCGTCCGTTCTGTCGGCCGGGGCTCCATTTGGGCATGGTCTTCACGACGCGGATCGCCTCTTCGTTGAGCGTGCGGTCGATACCTTGCAGGATGGAGATGTCGCCGACACTGCCGTCCGCGTTTATCACGAATTTGAGTACGACACGCCCTTGTATCCCGTTTTCGAGAGCGATCTGGGGATAGCGGATGTTCGAGTGCAGGAAGTTGAGCAGCTCGCGGTCCCCGCCCGGGAACTGCGGCATCTGCTCGACATTCATATACACCTCGGGTTCCTTTTCGGCCACGATGACCTTGTGTTCCTGGAGTTCGGCAATGTCCACGGCGTCCGGATCGTCGCCACCGTCGACGGTGGCGATCGAGATCTGAACCTTACTCTCGTTCAGCTCCTCCTGCGAGGCCATTTGCTCGTCCTCGCGAACGTTCTCATCCTCGGTGATTACCGGCGGCGTGAACTTGATCGTGGCTTTCAGCACCGGGGGCGGGGCTACGGGCTCCGTCTCGCGGATGATGTTCTCCTCCTTGACCTGCTCCTCGATGTCCTTGATGTCGGCCAGTTCGACGGTCGTGTCGATACTGCCCAGATTGCTGCCGACCGAGGATTTGACGCTGGCGATCAGCGCCGGCAACAGCGATACGGCCGCCATGAAAGCCACGACGGCCAAAATACCGATGACGTACCTCCGCGACGAGGTGCTGCGCAGGTAGTAGGCTCCGTATTGCTTGTTCATCCCCTCGAAGATCAGTTCGATCCATTCGGGGGAGTTCAGTTTCACATCGTTGTTCATAATTGCGTCGTTTTATTCCGGAAGTTCTCCGGTCGCGGCATGACCGCCCTGTGTCAGGTAGTTGTTGAGCAGGAAGGTGTCGCCGTCGGTCATGTCTACCAGCGCGTATTTGCCGATACTGCAAATCTGCATCTCGTCCAGCACATCGACCATGTTGCGGTATGACGAGCCGTCCGTGGGCTTGATCACCACGACCTGTCCATCCGGGTTGTTCCGGATCTCGGCGGAAGCCGTTTTGAACTCCTCTTCGGTGATCTCCCGGGCCAGTTTGCGCTGTTTGAGCCGGATCATTTCGCGCACGGCGTCGGCGTTCCGCTCCAGAAGGATGGCGCGCAGTCCGTCGGGCGAGTAGTCCGTTTCCATCAGCGACGTGTAGTCGGCGTATTTGGCTTCGTCGATCTTGCCGAAATAGTAATAGACCTTGTCATCCTTGCCGAGGATCAGCGTGATGGCCTTCGAGTCCTTCACCTTGTTCTTCTCCTCTTCGGTGAGCACCTGATCTTCTTTGGTGGGAAGCACCAATTCCATGATCTGGGGCCTGGAAAGCGAAGTGCAGAACATGAAGAAGGTCAGCAGCAGCATGTTCATGTCGACCATCGGCGTGAAGTCCACGCGCAGGTTGAGTTTCCGGGGCTTGCCTTTCCTGCCTTTGTCTCCGTCCGTATTTATTTCTGCCATAATTCATTCATTGATTAAAGTCCGTCGGGCATTCCGCGTAGCTGCGTCACCAGACTGAATCGGTTTTCCTTGATATCCTGCAAGGTGGAGGTCACGTTGCGGACCAGGGGATAGGGCGTGCTTTCGTCGGCTTTCACGGAGATAGTCAGGTCGCGGTTGACGGCCCGGGCCGTTTTCAGCCATGTCGCCAGCTGGTTGTTCGTGCTGTCGGCCGGAATGCCTTCGAACTGCCGGATAAATTCCTTGCGCTGCGAGAGGTCGAGTTGAAGGTATTGCTTCATCGCCTTCATCGGCACGCCGGCAAAGGTGGTCGGCTCGGCGAAATTCGCCTTCTCCTGTTCGGTGAACTCGATGTCGTAGAGTTCGCCCATCTTCTCCAATGCTTCCCGCTTGTCGGCCGGGCGGTCGAGGTTCAGGAAGACATGCCCCTGCGGATCGACCAGGATCGTCACGAAGTTGTAGTCGGGAACTTTCGTTTCGATCACGGAAGCCGGAGTGACGACCTGTACCGGTTCGAGCGGAATGAAATTGGCCGTCAGCATGAAGAAGGTGAGCAGGAGCACCGTAACGTCGCTCATCGCTGTCATGTCGATGAACGTGTCCTTCTTGCTTGTTTTAACTTTTGCCATTATCTGCTGATTTGAAGATTCTTACCGCTCTTTGAAAGTCTGTCCGATCGCGAAGCCGACCTCGTCGACGGCATTGGTGATGTTTTCGACGCGCGAGGAGAAATAGTTGTAGACGATGATTGCCAGCGCACCGGTCGTGATACCCATGGCGGTATTCATCAGGGCCTCCGAAATGCCGAGCGACAGTGCGATCGAATCGGGAGCGCCCTCATTGGCCATGGCGCCGAACGAACGGATCATACCGAGCACCGTGCCCAGCAGTCCGAAGAGCGTGCCGAGCGATGAGATCGTGGCGATGACGTTGAGATTCTGCTGCATGTAGGGCAGTTCGAGGGCTGTGGTGTCGGCTATCTCCTTTTCGACGATGGATGCCTTTTCGTCGCTCGTGAGGTCGTTGCGGTTTTCGACGTCGCGGTAACGTACCAGTGCGGATTTCAGAATATTGGCGACCGAGCCTTGCTGCCTGTCGCAAAGCTCCTCGGTGGCTTTCAGATCGCCCTTCCGGAGCAGCTCCTTTGCCTGGATGACGAAGTCGGCGACTTTGCCTTTTCCGCTCGCCTTGTGCAGGGCGACAATGCGTTCGACGCCCAGCGCCAGCACGGTCAGCAGCAGGGTGATGACGATCGGGATTACGAATCCGCCCTGATACAGCGTGCCGAAGATGTTGTTGTCGATCGGATGGCCCTTGGCGTCGAAATTGGAGGGGTTGCCGCAGACGTAGTAGAAGAACAGGTGGGCGACTATCAGGCACACCACGATGACGAGAGCCGCCGATATGCCTTTGCGGTGTTTCGGCAGAGAAGCAACATTCGGATTTTCAATTTTTACAGTTTCCATGAGAATAGATTTGTTTTGATTTGTATTGAATTGGCAGTCATTGGATTATCTTCACATTCGGGCACGAAACGCCACCTGTCCCCGCATGCGTGACGCTCCGGGTACACCGCAGCGTTCGCACGTCGGAACGCGTGTTTGCGGCATGTCGTCTCACGGCGTATCCGGGGGGGGGTACGCAGTGAGACGAAATGCACCAATACATTCAGGCCCGAACGGACAACCTTTCGCAACGTGCGGAGAGGTGTCGTGAAAAGAAAATGAGGAATCGGCCGAATCCGGACGGATCGGCAGGGAAACGGCTAAATGTTAAGCCGTGAGAACAAATGCAACCGGTGACTTGCGTATTTGTAATGGAGGGTCGGACGAATACACGGAACGGCGTCCGACGATTTCTTCAATGTCAGGCTCTCGGAATGGGGCAGCCCGCTTTCGGAAACGATCCGCGAATAGGTCTCGTTGTGACGGCATTCGGTGATGCGTGACTGGCTGGCCGTAAAGCCCCCTTCGCACCCTTTCAGGTTGTGTACGCCGTCGTCGCGGGACTGTTCGAGGGATACCACCGTATCCGTTGCCTTGTCGGAACGGGGTTGGGATGAAGACGGCAGCAGCGCGATAACGAGCATTACCGCAACTGTCAGCAACATATAGATCCCGTTCTTTTTCATGGTCGAATCCCGAGATTGTGTATTTGCAACAAAGTTACATATTTTTCGGTAATATGGCGGTTTATACCTGCTTTTTTGTGAAAAAATCACACAATGCATAGAGTTTCAGCGTTTTCATGCGTTCTGTTTTCGGGCTTTCATCCTGGCGCGCACCGCTTCGACGACAGCGGGCAGGACCGAAACGACGACGATCGCCACGATGAGCAGTTCGAGGTTATGCTGTACGAACGGCAGGTCCCCGAAAAAGTAGCCGGCATAGCAGAACAGCGCTACCCAGGCGGCTCCGCCGGCCAGGTTGAACGACATGAAACGGGGATAGTGCATCCGGCCCATTCCGGCGACGAATGGTGCGAAGGTGCGGACGACGGGCACGAAACGGGCGAGGATGATGGTCTTCCCGCCGTATTTTTCGTAAAACGCCTGTGTTTTGTCCATGTAGCTCTGCTTGAAGATCCGGGAGTTCGGATTGTTGAAGAGCCTGCGACCGAAGAAGCGGCCGATCATATAGTTGCTGGAATCGCCGGCCACGGCCGCGGCGAAAAGGATCAGGACGAGGAGGTGTATCTCGATCGGAACGCCGGGCAAGGCCGAAACGGCCCCTGCTACGAACAGCAGCGAGTCGCCGGGAAGGAACGGAGTGACGACCAGTCCGGTTTCGCAGAAAATGATGAGAAAAAGGATGGCGTATGTCCACAGGTGATAGTCCTGGACGATACGGATAAGGTATTGATCAATATGCAGGATGAAATCCGTCAGAAATTCCATAAGGAGTTGGATATGTTTGAAGGTGATGGAACGAGTGTCCTCCGCCCGTTCCGGGCGAAGGAGGAGAGGCGGGTACGACCGACCGCGGTAAACGGCGCTAAATGCGCATGCGTTCCAGCGCGTAGATATAATAACGGTAAGAATCCCTGAAACGGGCGGGCTTGCAAACGGAGGCGGCAGGGCCGTTTTCGGAAAGGAGCTTGTCGGTGATGCCGCACATGCCGGTTGCCGTAAAAACAGTTGCGGAACGGAGATTCGGGACGAAGCGGGGCCGGAGCGAAAGCAACGCGGCGGAGGCGTCTGTCCCGGCGTATTCCGGAAGAAGGCGATTATTCCGATCAGTGGCGGCGGAGTCTTCCGGCCGGTCGAATACGGCACTCGGACTGTTGGCCGCATAGACTGCCGGACGTTCGCTGCCGACGAATCCGGTCAGCAGAAAGAGTCCCAGCAGCAGGGGGAGCAGTTGTGATATCGTTCGGAATAACATAAACCGCAGGCAAAGATAAGACTTTTTCGGGAAAACCGGCACGTTGCGGCCTTTCCTCCACCCTTCCGTTACTGCGCCGCAGCTACCAAGAATATCACTCAACGCTCTCCAACATATCATATACAACAACGAACATTCAAAGTCGCTGTTTCGAGCGTGTTATCCATTTTTCTTTAACCGAACAACATCTGCCAATTCCAAAAAATCGTATCTTGCAGTAGGCTATTTGAAATGCGGTATTTGGGCGCAAAAAGCTGAAAACAAACCGTTGCCTTCTCGTCACCTATCCTCCTATACAAAGATGTAACGACCCGATAAATCAAGTCGTTACATCTTTTTAATCCCACACTCCGCAGAGCCGGGGATTCTCCTTTCCCGCTTCAGCCGGGGAATGGTTCCGCCCCACCGTGATGAACGGAGCGGAAAGCGTTCCGGCGCTTTTGACCGCAAAGATGCCGGCTGGCGCTCAAACGAGTGCGGCGCGGACGGGCAGTACCGGAGTACGTCCCATTCGCGCCGCACGAGAGCAAGAGCAAAAACGCCCTCTAAAATCGGGAATTAATCCTCTACGGGAATATCCTTGTTGACATTCTTCGAACCTACGAGCGCATAGAAGAGCATGTAGGCCAGACCGGCGATGATCACCCAGTAGCTCGACAGGTAGTTGGAGATGTCGGCCACATAGCCCTGGATCAGCGGAAGGATACCGCCGCCGCAAACCATCACCATGAAGATACCCGAGCCCATGGAGGTGTATTTGCCGAGTCCCTCGACGGCGAGGTTGAAGATGCCGCCCCACATCACCGACGTGCAGAGACCGCACAGCGTGAGGAACATGACGCCGATGGGAACCTCGATCATGGCGAAGCCCGTACCCGTGAACACCGGCATGCGGCCCATCGTGTCGATCGGAGCGAAGATGCCCAGCAGCACGAAGACCAGCGCCACGACGGAAACCGCCGTCAGCTGCGCCTTACTCGAGACCTTGCCGCCGATGACGCCGCCGATCAGACGGCCGCACATCATCAGGAACCAGTAAGTGCCCACGAGCGAACCGGCCGCAGCAGCAGCCATTCCGATACCGGGGGTCGCCGCGTCGGGCATGGAGGTCAGGAACAGGTTCATAAAGTTGGGAATGCCCACCTCGACACCTACATAGATAAAGATGGCCACCGTACCCAGCACGAAGTGACGGAACGACATGGCGCTGTGCTTGTCCTTCTTCTCGCTCTTGGCGTCCTGGATCGCGAAGGGTTCGGGAATGCGGACCGTCGCCAGCACGAAGAACACCACGGCGAAGATGCCCATGGCGATCCACAGCGCGGGAGCCGCGTCGCTGATCGTCGCATTGGCCGCGTTACCCATCAGGTAACCCACGAGGATCGGAACGATGGTCGCCGAAATCGAATTGAGCGAGCCGCCGAACTGGATCAGCTGGTTACCCTTCTTGCCGCCGCCGCCCAGCGTGTTGAGCATCGGGTTCACGACCGTGTTCAGCATACACATCGAGAAGCCCGAAACGAAAGCGCCGATCAGATAGACCGGGAAGCTGCCCGCAATGCCCGAAAGGTACTGGATGCCCACGCCGACGAAACCGACGGCCACGGCGGCAAGCGCCGTCTTCTTATAGCCGATGCGCTTGAGCATCATGCCCGCCGGAATGCCCATCACGGCATAGGCGATGAAGTTGGCGAAGTTGCCCAGCTGGGACATCCAGTTCGCCACGGCGAACTGATTCTTCACGATGACGCCCAGCGGATTCGAAAGTCCCGTCACGAAGGAGATCATTGCAAAGAGCAAGAACATCATGACGATGGGCAAGGTGTAATTTTTCTTTTGTTCCATAAAATCTATCAATGTTTAGGTTAATAAGTTTCGGGGGGGGGTCATCGGTCCCGTTCGGCGATGTAGGCGCAGAGGTTGACCAGCGCCGAACGGTATTCGGAATCGGGATAGTCGGAGAGCATCTCCACGGCGCGGGCGATGTAGCCCTGCATCACCTCGGCGGCGAAAGAGAGGCCGCCCTCGTTCTCGACCGTGGAGCGCAGGTACTCGACCTCCTCGTCGCTCTCGTGACAGCGGGAGAGCCGTTCGAGCAGCTCCCTGCGGCGGGAATCCGAAGCGCGGTCGAGCACAGACAGCAGCGGCAGGGTGATTTTCCCTTCGCGCAGGTCGTTGTTGGCGGGTTTGCCCGTGTGGGCCGTCGGGGTATAGTCGAGAATGTCGTCCTGAATCTGGAAGGCCATGCCCACGGCTTCGCCGAAACGCCGCATCGTGGCCACCCGGTCGCGCGTGGCACCCACGGCCAGCGCCCCGGCCGACGCGCTGACGCCCAGAAGGCTCGCGGTTTTCTTATAGATGATGTCGAGGTAGGCCTGGCGGGTCATCGTGCTGTTGGCGGCGCACTCATCCTGCAGGACCTCGCCCTCGCACAGCGCGGCCATCGACCCGCAGACGTGCGTAACGAGGTCGAACTGCCCGCTCTGCAAGCCTATGTTCATGTTTTTGGCAAGGATGTAATCACCCAGGATCACGGCTTTGTGCGACTGCCAGCGGGCGTTGGCCGAGGGTTTGCCGCGGCGCATGTCAGCCTCGTCGATCACGTCGTCGTGGATCAGCGACGCGACGTGGATCATTTCGACCAGCATGGCGGCCAGACAGGCCCTGCGGCCCGCGGCGGCCCCTTTTACCGGGGCGTTCATCGCCGCCGAAAGCATGACGAGCATGGGACGGATGCCTTTGCCGCGCGCCGAAAGGGCGTAACGCAGCATATCGGAGAGCAGCTCCCCCTCGGCCGTGAACTGGCGGTCTACGAATTCGTCGAGGGCCTCCAGTTCCGCAGTCACGGGTTTGCGGATGTCATCGAGTGTAATCATATCCGCAAAGATAATGTTTTTTTGAAATAAGTAGCGCGATTTTGAAAGTTAATCGTCGTTAGAACGCGTTTTGGCGAAGGGTAGGTCTTTCACCTTGTTTCACTTTGTGCCGAATTTTTAACCCTAATTTTAACCCTTGTTGTTTTTGAAGGGCTTTTTTGTAACGTCTTTGCCGGTCTGATTTCTTCCGGTGAATTTCTTGTTAAAATGGTTTGTTGCCGAATCTCGGCTGGATGACGATTGGAGGACGTTGCAAAATTTTTCGAGAATTTTTACTGAAAGAACTCTTTGTCAATCAGCATTTTGAGCCTAAATTAGTCCTTGCGGGAAAAATTTCCTCGATTTTTCTTGGAACCTGCCAGTATTAGAGAGCGAAACTATAAAAAGGATAGTTATGAAAAAAACGATTAGACCTATTCTGCGTGATGACCTTTCGAGGAAAGGTTTGGAAAAACGTATCGACCTGCGTGTATATCTCGACGGCCGCCAAACGAAATTTGCGACTCCCTATTCGATTGCCCCGGCTTGCTGGGATAAGAAATCCGGACGTGTTGTCGGAAACTGCCCCGAAAAAAGCGTAATTAACGGCTATCTGAACGGGAAGGAAACCGAATACGAACGCTATCTGTTCCAGTGCGAGATGTTGGATGAAACCGTGGACCTGGAGCGAATCCGGGAAATACTCACCGGAAAGTCGAGGACGGCTCCGAGTGAAAAGACGAACGCCACCCTCGATGAAATCTTCGATGCCTATGTAGATAAACTGCGGACGGATAACCGCTGCGAGCGAACGATTATAGGTATATTGGACCTTAAAAAGGATATGGCGAAATTTTCGAAACGGAGTAAGAAACGGACGATCGACCAGCTCGATATTCTCTTTATTCAGGAGTATAAAAAGTATTTGCGGACGGTCCGCCGGAATGCGGATAATACGATTAATACGAAATTGAACCGCCTGCGTTCGGTGGTGAAATGGGCCGGACGGCTGGGCTATCCGATCGACGATCCGTTCGGGAAGGGATTGAAATTCCTAAACCGCTCGAAACCCCGGACGGTTTTTCTGACGAAGGATGAATACGACGCGTTCCTGCAAAAGGCTCTGCCGGATAAAGGTGATCCGGCGATGAAACTGACACGAGAACTGTTTATTTTCAGTTGTGAAACGGGCTTGCGGTTCAGCGACGTATTGGACCTGAAGTGGACGCACTTGAAAAATATTAAAGGCGTGACCTATATTTCTAAGATTCAATGCAAGACGAAAGAACCGGTTGAAATTCCGGTGACGTTGAAATGGCCGAAGGTCCTGCTTGCCAAGTACCGGAACGTGTCTACGGGCGAGCATGTTTTTCCGAGTCTATCGAACAACTGCGTAAACCGGAAACTGAAAATGTTGGCTGAGAAAGCCGGAATCGGGAAACGCCTCTCGTTCCACGTCGGTCGGCATACCTTCGCTTCCCACTTGGCGAACGCGGGCACCCCGCTCTATATGGTAGCGAAACTTTTGGGAGATAAAAGCCTCGATATGGTACACCGGGTCTATACGAATACCGAACGAACGGAGCTGATCGAAGCGATGAAAAAACTGGGTGCCTGATAAAAAAACGAGAGCTTCCGCCGAGTTTTGGCGGAAGCTATTTTTATCTTTGTGAAAAACCTTTGAACGATGAATGCCTTGACGAATAACACCGCGACCTTGTTTCGCCGTTATCTGTGGCTCTTGGACGTGATCTACTCCGCGGGCCGTATCACCCTGGATGAAATCCGCGTCCGTTGGCAGCGAACCGAGATGTCGGGCGGCGAGGAACTGCCCCGAAAGACCTTTGAGAACCACCGGAAAGCCGTTGAAGAGTTGTTCGACGTGAATATCGCCTGCGACCGCCGTACGAACGAATACTACGTCGAATGCGGCGACGACTTGGTGCGCGACGATCTGCGCCGTTGGCTGTTGGAAACCTTCGCCGTGAACGACCTCTTGGTAAATAGTAAACGCCTGCGCCGACGGATCGCGTTGGAGCCGATCCCTTCGGGCTACGCCTATCTGACTACCGTCCTCCGGGCGATGGAGGAGAACCGATGCTTGGAGATCGTCTACCGCCATACCTACGATGAAAAACGCGAGAAGCGTTACGAAGTCGAACCTTACGGATTGAAGGCGTTTCGGAGGCGCTGGTACCTGATCGCCAATAGCGTGGAAATGGGTGGAATTTACGCGTTCGCCCTCGACCGGGTACGAAGTATGGCCCCGACGACGAAAGCGGCTGAAATCCCCTCGGATTTCAATTGTACCGAATTCTATGCCGACGCCTTCGGAATTATCCGAGAACGGGACCGGAAGGCCGAACGAGTCGAAATCCGCGTCTTGGGGAAGCAGGCGAACTACGTCCGGGCCCTGCCCCTGCACCCTACCCAGCATGAAACCGAGCGGACCGCGGAATATTCGGTGTTCGAATACCGGTTGGCTCCGACCTACGATTTTCGGATGGAACTGCTCTCGAACGGCGCGGACGTGGAGGTGTTGCGCCCCGCGTGGTTCCGGGAAGAGGTGAAAAATGTAGTTACTAAAATGATGGATAGATATGAGTGAAAAAATTATTGTAAAATTAAGACGCGATAATATATCTGTTAGTTCGTGTAAGGAAGGAGTGTATCTAACTTTTGATGCGGAAAATGCTCGTCCTATTATCTGTAAATATTCGGAGGTAATAACGATTTTTACGCCTAACCAAATTTATGATGTTGAAGATATAATGCTGATGTTAGGCCCCGTGTTACATTCATTTTTAGAGAAAGCTAAAATATCTACGGGACTACTCCATTGGGAGAGTGCTAATCCGTTTGTTAAGTTGCGTTCTCGTGCTGTAAAAGACTATGTTCTAATATTAAACGAAATACGAAAAATTGCCATTGAAGATGATTTGAAAGCGATTGTAATTTCTCTTGATGATAGGGCTTTCCCAGATTTTCTTTTGAAAAAGGGGGAAGATGAAAAATTCTATTTAGAGGTGATGAAAATAGCGAAAGACTTGAATCTAATAATTTTTGTATTATGGTATACGTTTCCTGAGAACGAATGCGATTGGGGAGATAAATTAATATGGATTGAGACACCCATAGGATGCTATAAAACTGAAACGGCCGATTTTTTTGATTGACGATGAATGAATTTTGAAGGGGCTTCGATTTAGGTCGAAGCCTTTTTTGTTGGAAATCCACGAAATCTTCGTACTTTTGTCTATGACATATTGATAGACGCGAAAGCGTAAGTTTATTCTCTACGGCGAATCTGGAAAATTCTGATGAATACGGGAATAAGCGTTGTTATTCCTATGTCCTTGAAAAAGGGCGTGGGCTGATGCTTATTTTAGTATTCGGGCTATTCCAGAGCCTGCCGTATAAGATAGGTTGTCGGCGCCACGCTTTCTTTGTTTATTTCTCTTACGTTTGAAAAATAATTAGACCTTGCGCCGGGGGTTGGCGGAAGCGACGGATAATTTTGCCGTAAAGAGTTTGTAACCGAAATAACGGTATATGGAAAAGAGTGAACTTTCGACGAGGGACCGGATGTGCTCCGTGGCGGGTGGTATGGCCGGCCTGCTTGTAGACCGGGAAATTCCGTCGCGGCTGATCCCCTTTCGCGGAGAATTTCCCCTGCTGAATATGATTGAAGCGAGACGGTTTCGGGAGGCGATCCGCTCGACGATGTGGATTGAGGACCTGCCCCCGAAATTCCTGTATGCCGCCGCCGAAGGGAGCCGGATAGCGAGATTGGAGCGAGAATTTCGACACTATCTGTCGAGAAACGGATTAAAGAGCGGCGATTTTGAAAAGTTGGAGGACGCCGAAAAATCGGAATGGTTGCAGAGGTGGATGGAGGCCGATTCCGTCAGCGCCGACGATCTCGTCGTCAAAAAATACCGGGATGAAGCCACCCCGGTCTCGAAATCCCTCGGCGACCCGGCGATGCCGGTTGCTGAAAAGCGGGAAATCTATGACGACCTTGTCGCCCGACGGGCTTATTGGGACGATCTGTGTTTCGAGTTCGGGCGGATTGGCTGGGAGAAAAAGTTACTGAACCTCGCCTTGTATATCCATTACGGCGGGGATTTGGAGGTCGTTTTGGCTCGCTATAAAGAGAACCACCCCGACTATGCCGACCGGATTCCCCACTCGTTGGCGTACTATATCAGCTACCTGCGGACGGGTGAAGCGACCTCCGTGTTACATTATTTTCTGTTGGAAAAGGCCTGCCTCTCCGAAAGTCGGCTGACGGCCCTGCTTACTGCCGAACTCCGCGAACGTCTGGAAGAGGTGTTTTGCTGGGATGGCGGGACGAATAGCGCGTGGACGGTCGGGATCGACTACCGGGGCGAAGAAAAAATGGATGAAATTATCACCACCCTCGATATTGAAAAAGGGCGAGAATATCTTATCTTTGGGAACCTAACTATTAAACCTTTTATTATGGAAACGAAAGAAACCTTGTTAAAAGAAAACCCGTGGCGGGTATTAGCCGAAAAAATCGAGAAGAACGGCTATATGCGATTGGAAAAGTTGAATGCGTATGCCGATGACATCCCGTTTATCGAAGAATTTAATGAGCGAACGAAAAACGAGCCCGAGTATCAGTTGCATACCGAAATATTGCCTTATCCGTTTATCGGCGATGTTCTTGGTGCGCGGGTCGTACTGTTAATGTCAAACCCGGGTTATAAGGTGTCGTCGAATATCGAAGCTCATGAAAAGATGAGCGATGAAGAAAAACGCTTCGTCATTCGGGCGCAGACCCAAGCGATGCTACTCGAAGATCGTGCGATTTTTTATTCCGGTCCGGAATATAAGCCGTTTAATGAGGAGCAGGATTGGTATTGGGCGAAGAAAACGCGGATAATTCGGGAAGCTGTTCCCGGAGCTGAAACGAAGATAGCGGCGGTTCAGCTAATGGCTTATCATTCCAGGAAATATAAGCCATTTCCGGCGAAAATGGGCTTGCTTCCTTCTCAGGAGTATACGAAACGGCTGGTAAAATATCTGATTGATAAAAATGTTATATTCGTATATGCCCGAAGTAAGGCCCAGTGGCTTGATTTTGTTCCGGAATTGGAGAATGCCACCTGCGTTGAACTGAGTAGTATCCGGAATGCGTGTCTGTCTGAAAAGAATTGTAAAGACGGCGGATTCGAAAAAATTAAAGCCGCGTTAACTGAATAAAATTTGTTTGTGTAGGTTATGTAGACCGCCCCTGACCGGGGCGGTTTTTTGTGTTCTGTAAGTCGGCAAAAATGATCTTTTGGCCCTCTTTTGGGGTTGTTTTGGAGCTGTTTTAATATTAATTAATTGATATATAAATAATTATCTAAAAAGGACCTTCGTATTATCCACCATTATATATTAGGAAATAAAGGGCGAGAAATCGCCCGCTAATTCTAATATAAAGCTATGAATAATTTAAGAATTAAAACGGAGTGTGAGATTATCGTATCTCCGAAGATGCTCCAAACGCTGATTAAAGTGGGGATAGCCCAGAATCGGGATTGGATTATTAATTATCTTACGAAGGCTCTCCTCGGAGCGGAGTTGCTGACTGCGAAAGAGGTTGAAGGCTCGATGAAGGTCAGTCGCTCAACGCTCTATCGTTGGGAGAAAAAAGGTTTGATTACGCCTATGCGCTACGGGCGTTCTAAGAGGTATTGTAAAGACGAACTTTTGAAATTGAAAAAATATGGTCGATAATATTACTTTGAAATGTTACGATAAGGAAGTCTATTATCACCTGCGTTATGGGACTTTCGTTGAAAAATCGAATTGGATAAATGGGAGATGGTATGATAAGTTGGTGTTAAATAATGGGAAATCCGGGGATGATGCGCATGATCTGATAATCGAATTTTACGAAGACTTTATGAAAATTTACGGTAGTATTCGTAAATGGTACTATGGCGCGACTTCGCTGGATGATCTGACTAAAACGGATTTGGAGAAGGCTTGGCGGAAAGTGGCCAAACGACTCGGTATCTCGTTTGATACGTTGAGAACCTTTGAAATTTCCGTGATCGAAATAGGGCTGAATGTCCCGTTTGATATGGAATGTGTCGAAATGATACACCGAATCCGTGCATTTAAGTCGAAATGCTACGAGTTGAACGATTCGCGTCCTACATGCCGAAAGTTTGTTTCGGGATTTTTCACCGCTAAAATTTATGATAAAATCGCTGAAATAAATAAAGATAATCGGAACGTGCTAATACGGAATCCGGACCTCTACCCGGAGAAAAACGCCCTTCGGGTTGAATTTACGTTGAAAGGCGGGCGACGGAAGGTACTCTCCCGGTTGAAGGTAGGAACGCTCGGCGGACTGCTTGAAGAATATACCCGGATTGTGAATTTCTTTTGGCGGAATTGTCAGGCTTTTGCCTTTGATAATATAGGCCGTCGGCCGTCGTTTCACCCCAAACGGGGGAGCTTGAAGGAACTGACCGATTATTTCGTGGTTCTGGGATTGGCGAGCCTATCTCATGCTGAATTGGACGGCTATACCGGGCTGTTGTCGAAAGGGGCGCAGCGCGACTTTAGAAAGTGGCTGCGAAGGCGTCACGAGCGGGAAAAGGATTACTTATACCCGGATTACCGTATTGAATTTACCGAGGCGATAAAGTGGCACTTGATAGATTTGATTAGGCTGAATAACCGCCAGAGGCGTGATAATATTGACTTATGATATAAGATAAAAAACGAGGGGAAATTACCCGCTGAATAAAGCTGGGTAATGCCTCTCGCTGTAAATGCTGTAAACGTTGTTAATGTAATAGAGACTGCTGTAATGAAATCGTTGTATATAGAAACGCCGTATGTTGAAATAAGAGCTCCTTGACGATCTCGCTCTCGCCTAATAGGGAAACCTTCGGATATTATTTCGCGCCGCGCCCCGTCAGGCTCCTCGACGTTCTATAATATACGCCCTCGGCCAGCTCTCACGGCGTTCTCCGCCATGCTGTTGTAGATGCCGATTTCTACGCTCCTGCCGCTTCGAAGGAGTATTTACCCGTCCGAAGGAAATGCCTCCTGAAAATCGCTGTTTTCGGCCTTGTAGGCGAAGCTCCTGATTATTGGCGCTCGGAGGTCTTAGCCGGGTCTTTGTATTCGAGAAATACCCTAAATACGAACGGATATTATTTCGAGCCGCGGCGCGGGGTGTTGTTGAAGATAGGTCTATCTCTGCCAGCCTGTCTATACCTACGTTTGGCGCGTGATGTGGCGTGAAAACGGGAAACTCTTGGAGAGACCGATTTTAGATCGTTGAAGCCTCAGCGAACTACTTGCCCGGTAGGATAGGGAAACGCTTGGAGATCGTCCCTTTTGTCGTTGTATGGACGGGCTATTGCTGATGTGGAGGAATGACGGGTGCTAAAAAGGGTGTTGCTCTATTGGAATTGATGGCTGTAATAGCGAGTTCTCCGTTGGCGCGTTTGTTACGACGGTGTACTATTGAAGCCTACCCAGCGCCCCGGTCGAATAGCGGGTATAATAGTGCACTATTGAAGATGTGATTTATTATTTACTATTCGTGTATTGAAATGATTGTTAGAGAGTTTGGATTGTTGAAAATGACCGGGTTTTAACCCTGATTTTAACCCTCGTAATTTTTGCGCTCTCGTAAACGACTTAAAGTGAGGTCGTAAATCGCTTCCGATTATATTAGCAAAGATAGTCATTTTTCGCAATGAAGACACGGACTGTCAATGTTTTTTCGTACCTTTGGCAATCGGTTAAGACACGCTGGAATGGATTTTTCGAACACTATAAGATCAAAACTGCTGCCGGCCCTGGCGGCCTTCGCACTCTTTTTCGTGGTGAGCGCCGCCTATTTCGCCCCGCAGTTCCGGGGCGAAGCGCTGCCCCAGCACGACGTCATCCAATACGAAGGCATGGCCAAGGATATCAGCGACATGCGCGCCGCGACGGGCGAAGACCCGCAGTGGACGGGCGGCATGTTCGGCGGCATGCCGGCCTACCTGATCAACGTGGCCTATCCGGCCCAGCTGGTGAAGCGGACCGTCGGACAGGTGGTGAAGATCATCGACACGCCCGCCGGATTCCTGTTTTTCGCCATGGTCTCGATGTGGCTCATGCTGCTGATCGTCGGAATCAACCCGTGGGTGGGCATCGTCGCGGCGCTGGCCTACGGGCTTTCGACCTACTTCCTGCTGATCATCGGCGCGGGGCACGTCACGAAAATGTGGGCGCTGGTCTACGCTCCGCTGATGATGGGCGGCGCGTGGATGACCCTGCGGGGCAACGTCTGGTGCGGCGCGGCGCTCACGGGGCTTGCGGCGTCGCTCGAAATCGGCGCCAACCACCCGCAGATCACCTATTATTTCCTCGTGGCGATGGCCGCATTCTGGATCAGCGAAGGAATCCTTTCTTTCAGGGAGGGACGCCTGCGCGATTTTTCCCTGCGCACCGCGGCGCTCGTCGCGGCGGGCATCCTGACCGTAGGATCGAATTTCTCGCCCCTGTGGTACACGGCCCGCCACTCGAAGGAGACCATCCGCGGCGGATCGGAGCTTGCCGCGACAGCCGAAACCTCGAAAAACGGCCTCGCACTCGACTATGCGACGGCGTGGAGCTACGGCAAGGCCGAAACCCTCAACCTGCTCGTACCCGACTTCATGGGCCGCGAATCGGGCACGACCTTCCCGGCCGACGGACAGACGGCGGCCGTGCTGAACGACTACGGTCTGCGCGGCGCGGCGCAGCAGCTCTCGGCCTACTGGGGCACGCAGCCCTACACGGGCGGCCCGACCTATCTGGGCGCCGCGGCGGTGTTCCTCGCCGCGCTGGGCATCGCGCTGGCCCGGGGGCGCAACAAATGGTGGATCATCGCCGCATGCGTCGTGATGATTCTGCTGGCCTGGGGCCGCAACCTGATGGGGTTCACCGAATTCGCGTTCAAATACCTGCCCGGATACAATAAATTCCGCACCGTCTCGATGACGCTCGTCGTCGTGCAATGGGCCGTGCCGCTGCTGGGGGCGCTGGCCCTGATGCGGCTCTGGAAGGGAGAGATTCCCCGCGAACGGCTGCTGCGCGCGCTGGCATGGGCTGCGGGAATCACCGGGGGAGCGTGCCTGCTGCTGGCCGTCGCCGGAGGTTCGCTCTTCGACTTCGGACGCGCCGAAAGCGCGGACTATATGACCGATACGTTCCGTCACATCTTCGAAAGCAACAACATGCGGTCGTACATCGACCGCGGAATGGACATCGAATGGGCCGAAGCGACGGCCGACGCGATGGCCGCCGACCGCGCGGCGATGATGCGGGCCGACGCATGGCGTTCGCTCGTGATGATCCTGCTGGCGGCGGGCGGCGTGGCGCTGTTCGCCCTGCGCCGGATCAACCGATACGTACTGACGGGCCTGCTCGCGGGCGTGATGCTGCTGGACCTCGTGCCGGTCGACCTGCGGTTCCTCTCGTCGGAGAATTTCGTCTCGCCGCGCCGCAACCAGGTGACGGCCTCGGCGGCCGACAAGGCGATCATGCAGGACAAGGACCCGGGCTACCGGGTGCTGAACCTCACGGTCAGCCCCTTCAACGACGCCACGACCTCCTATTTCCACCGCTCGGTGGGCGGTTACCACGGGGCGAAGCTGGCCCGCTACCAGGATCTGATCGACCGTTACCTTTCCAACGCCGACGACGGAGTGCTCGACATGCTCAACACGCGCTACCTGATCGTTCCGGGCAAGGAGGGGCAGCCCGAAGCGCAGCGCCGCACGACGGCCTTCGGAGCGGCGTGGTTCGTCGACAGCGTCATCTACGCCCCCTCGGCGCAGGCGGAAATCGACCTGCTGGGCAAGACGGACCTCCGCACGACAGCGGTGGTGTCGGGGCAGAATCCGGCGAAGAGCGCATCGCGGCCCATGCCCCTCGGCATCTACGCCTCCGCCCGGATCGAGCTCACGGAGTACCGCCCGAACTACCTCAAATACGAATACACGCTCCCCGAAGAGGCGGTGGCGGTGTTCTCGGAGATTTTTTACGACCAGGGCTGGAAGGCCTATGTCGACGGCGAGGAAAGCCCCTACTTCCGGGCCGACTACGTCCTGCGGGCGATGACGCTGCCCGCCGGCACGCACACCGTCGAATGGCGGTTCCGCGCACCGGGCTGGACGGCCGTCGAAGGCGTGACGCTCGCGGCGTCGCTCGCGATCCTGCTGGGAGCCGTCGCGGCGCTGGTCTATTGTTTTAGAAAAAGAACGGAAAAAGAGAAATAAAAAGGGCGACCCGCGCAAACCCGTTTGTCGTCAGCGTGCGTAAAATTTCGGGTTTCGCGCAGGGGTTGCGGATCGGACACAGCCGGCCTATTTCCGATTCGCAGCAACAAGGGAAGCCCGAAATTTGCCATTATCACGACAAACGCCATGAAAGACGATAAAAGACTGAAGCGAAAGGTCCGCAACTCCTACATCGTGTCGACGGTGAGCATCACGCTCGTGCTGTTCCTGCTGGGATCGGTGGGTTACCTGATGGTCGCGGCGCTGAAGGTCGCCGACACGCTCCAGGAGAGCATCGCCGTCACCGTGGAGTTGAAGAACGGGCTTTCGGAGGCGCAGAAAGAGACCATCAGCAAACGCCTGACCGCCGAGGAGATGGTCGCGACGATCGCCTACTCCGCCAAGGAGGAGAAAGCCGAGGAGGAGGAGTTCCGCAAGATGTTCGGCAGTTCGTTCGAGGAGATCCTGCCGGAGAACCCGCTGCTGGATTCGTTCGAACTCACGCTCACGTCGGCATCCTCCGACAAGGAGCTGCTCGACTCGTTCATCGCCGCCGCCGGACGCATCGAAGGCGTCGACCGCGTGTCGTACCCGGCGCTGATGGCCGAGCGGCTGCACGCCACGGTGAACAAGATACGCCTCGTGCTGCTGCTCTTCGGCGGCGCGCTGCTGGTCATTTCGCTGATCCTGCTGAGCAACACCATCCGGCTGGCGATCTTTTCGAAACGCTACCTGATCAACACGATGAAGCTGGTCGGGGCCACCAAGTGGTTCATCATGCGGCCCTTTCTCGGAAGCAGCCTCACGCAGGGAATCCTGGCCGGCACGGCCGCCTCGGCCTTGTTCGGTCTGGCCGTCTACGGGCTGAACGAAGCGGTCCCCGAACTGATGACCATTGCCGAAGCCGGCAAAATCGCCATCATCCTCGGCTCGATGATTGCGGGCGGCATCATCATCTCGGGGCTTTTCACCTTTGCGGCCCTCAACAAATTCATCAACATGAAGTCGAACAAGATATACCTTTATTAAATGAAAAACGAACAGAAGAACGCGCAGGACCCCGTACCGGAAAATCCCCGCATGCCCCTTACGCGGCGCAACTACGTCCTGCTGGCGATCGGTTTCGCGGTCATCCTCCTGGGCTTCGTCCTGATGGCCGGCGGAGGCAGCGACTCGCCCGACGAATTCAACTACGCGATGTTCTCGTGGAGGCGCATCACGCTGGCCCCGATCCTCGTGATCGGCGGCTTCGTCATCGAGATCTATGCGATCATGCGACGTTACAAGTAATTCCCGGCCCGTTGCGGAACGCCGTCCCGGCGGGGAGACCCGCCCGGCAACGGCCGGCGGACCGGAACAGCCGACAACTCAAGACCCTTTCTAAAAAATAAATGGACACACTGCAAGCTATCCTGCTCGGCATCGTGCAGGGCATCACCGAATTCCTGCCCGTTTCAAGCAGCGGTCATCTCCAGATCGCCAAGGAGGTGCTGGGCGTACAACTCGAAGAAAATCTCACGTTCGACGTGGCGCTCCACGCCGCCACGGTGTTGAGCACGATCGTCGTGCTGTGGAGCGAAGTCTGGCGCCTCCTGAAAGGACTGTTCTCGCGCCGGTTCAACGAAGAGCAGGCCTACGTACTGAAACTCGTCCTCTCGATGATCCCCATCGGCATCGTCGGGTTCCTGCTCAAGGACCGGATCAACGACCTGCTCAACGCACCCTACATCCTCGCCGTCGTGGGCGCGATGCTCCTCGTGACGGCCGCGCTGCTGGCCTTCGCCTACTACGCCAAGCCGCGGCAGAAGGAGACGATCTCCTACCGCGACGCCCTAATCATCGGACTGGCGCAGGCATGCGCCGCCATGCCGGGACTTTCGCGGTCGGGTTCGACCATCGCCACAGGCCTGCTGCTGGGCAACAAGAAAGCCGCCGTGGCGCAGTTCTCGTTCCTGATGGTGCTGGCTCCGATCCTGGGCGAAACCCTGCTCCAGGCGACAAGCGGCGATCTGACCGCCGGTATCGCCGCAGGGCCGCTCATCGCCGGATTCCTCGCATCGTTCATCACGGGATGTCTGGCCTGCAAATTCATGATCGAGGTCGTGAAGCGGGGCAAACTCATCTGGTTCGCCGTCTACTGCACCGTTGCGGGACTGGTGTCGATCACAAGCTATTTCTGCTGATGAAAGAAGCACTGGACCTCCGCGGCATCAATTTCGAGGACGGATACATCGCCGTCGTGGACAAGCCCCTGCGCTGGACCTCGACCGACGTGGTGCGCAAAATCAAATTCGCGCTCCGCAGGCTGGGTTACCGCAAAATCAAGGTCGGACACGCCGGGACGCTCGACCCGCTGGCCACGGGCATCCTGCTGGTCTGCATCGGCCGCGCCACCAAACTCGTCGACGCCCTGCAAGCCGAGGAGAAGGAGTATGTGGCCGACGTGATGCTGGGCGCCACGACCCCGAGCCACGATCTGGAACACGAGATCGACCGGACCTACCCGTGGGAGCACATCACGCGGGAAGCGGTCGCCGAAGCCCTCGCCTCGCTCACCGGCGAGCGGCTCCAAACCCCGCCCGTCTACTCGGCCAAGAAGATCGACGGCACACGGGCCTACGAACTGGCCCGCGCCGGCGAGGAGGTCGCCGTACGCCAGGCGCTGATCAACATTTACGAAATGGAGATCGTGGAATACGACCTGCCGCGGGTGCGTATCCGCGTGCGTTGCAGCAAGGGAACCTACATCCGCTCGCTGGCCCACGAGATCGGACAGGCGCTCCGCAGCGGGGCGCACCTCACCTCGCTGCGCCGCACGCGCAGCGGCGGCTTCACGCTCGAAAAATCCTATGAGCTGGACGAATTTCTTGAAAATCTGCAAAAACTTGAAACAAAATAGACTTTTTTGCGTATAAAAAATAATCTGTCTTTGTTTTCCGGAACCTTTCCGGCAGGCGGGGCAGAGGCAAAACCGCGTTTCAGGCCCCGCCGAACGCAGAAAATGTCGAACCACATTACGTAAAAAAGAGCGTTCATCTATGAAATTATCGCAGTACGGGTATGACTTTTCACCCGAAATGCTGGCCAAATACCCGGCCGACAATCGCGACGAGTCGCGTCTGATGGTCATCAACCGCGCCAAAGGCACTATCGAGCACCGTATCTTCAAGGACATCATCGAGTATTTCGACGAAAAGGACCTGTTCGTCTTCAACGACACGAAGGTTTTCCCGGCACGCCTCTACGGCAACAAGGAGAAGACCGGCGCCGAAATCGAAATCTTCCTGCTGCGGGAACTCAACCGCGAACTGCGGCTGTGGGACGTGCTGGTGGACCCCGCGCGCAAAATCCGTATCGGCAACAAACTCTACTTCGGCGACGACGACCTGCTGGTGGCCGAGGTGATCGACAACACCACCTCGCGCGGCCGCACGCTGCGCTTCCTGTTCGACGGCTCCTACGAGGAGTTCAAGCATGCGCTCTTCGCGCTGGGCGAAACGCCTCTGCCGAAGTGGGTGCGCGAGAAGGTCGAACCCGAGGACGCCGAGCGTTACCAGACCATCTTCGCCGAGAAGGAGGGCGCCGTGGCTGCCCCGACGGCCGGCATGCACTTCTCGAAACACCTGATGAAGCGCATGGAGATCAAGGGCATCGACAAAACGTTCGTGACGCTGCACGTCGGGCTGGGAAACTTCCGCACGGTGGACGTCGAGGACCTCTCGAAGCACAAGATGGACTCCGAGCAGTTCTTCGTCGAGGAGGCCGCCGCCGAAGCGGTCAACGCGGCCAAACGGCAGGAGCGCAAGGTCGTGGCGATCGGCACGACGGTGATGCGCACGATCGAAACCGCCGTATCGACCAACGGCATGATCAAACCCATGGAAGGCTGGACCAACAAGTTCATTTTCGCCCCCTACGAATTCACCGTGGCCGACGCCATGGTGACCAACCTCCATCTGCCCTACTCGACCCAGCTGATGATGGTGGCGGCTTTCGGCGGTTACGAAACCGTGATGAACGCCTACAAGGTAGCCAAGGAAGAGGGGTATCGTTTCGGCACTTACGGAGACGCGATGCTCATTCTTTAATTTTTTTTCACTACCTTTGCAGATATAAACCCTCAAAACCATGGCAAGCAAGATTCTGTACGTGTGTCAGGAGATCACCCCCTATCTTCCAGAAACGGAGGGTTCCCGGCTTTGCCGTGCGCTGACGCAGGCAATGCAGGAACGCGGGAACGAGATCCGCACCTTCATGCCCCGCTACGGCTGCATCAACGAGCGCAGGCACCAGCTGCATGAGGTTATCCGGCTGTCGGGCATGAACCTCATCATCGACGACAACGACCACCAGCTGATTATCAAGGTGGCGTCGATACCCGCGGCGCGCGTACAGATTTATTTCATCGACAACGACGACTACTTCTCGCGCAAGGCGGTGCTGACCGACGGCGCGGACAACTACTTTCAGGACAACGACGAACGGGCCATCTTTTTCGCCCGCGGCGTACTGGAAACGGTCAAGAAACTGCGCTGGACCCCGACGGTGGTGCACTGCCACGGCTGGTTCACGGCCGTGGTTCCCGTTTACCTGAAACGGATCTTCGCCGACGACCCGATCTTCCGCGACGTCAAGGTCGTGGTGTCGCTCTACGGCGACGGCTTCTCCGGGGAACTCGATCCCGGATTCGGCGCCAAGATCGCCGGCGAAGGCGTCAAGGACAAAAATCTTGCGATTCTCGACACTCCGTCATACGAAAACCTCTGCCGCTTCGTTATGGAATATGCCGACGGAGTGGTTGCGGCATCCCCGGATGTCGACCCGAAAGTATTGGACATGGCCCGCGCGAGCGGAAAGCCCATGCTCGAATACCAGTCGCCCGAGGCAGAGGACTTTTTCGATAATTACAACCGATTCTATGAAGCGATTCAATAACTTCCGCCGCATGCTGCTCCCCGTTGCAGCGCTGGCTGCCACGATAGGACTGACCCTCGGGGGCTGTACCAAGGTGGACGATACGCTGGGCGGAAACCTCATCCCCGACAACCAGCAGATGAGGGCGGGATACGTTCAGCTCCCCCGGGCCGACGAACTGAACCCGAAGAAATACGTCGAAACACGCCTGTTCCAGACCGATTCGATCGTCAGTTCGAACATCACCTACGGCTACATGGGTTCGATGCTCAACGACACGCTGGGCCACCGTTCCGCGGGATTCCTTTCGCAGATGGTCAACTATTACAAGGTCGATTCAGGCTACTTCGGCTACATGCCGATCTTCGACTCGGCGCAGATCTTGCTCAAGGTGACCAGCTTCGGCCGCGACTCGGTGACCGAGCAGTCCTTCGCGGTCTACGAGGTCGTCAGCAACAAATACCTCACCGAGAAACCCATAGCGCCCAACAAATCGCAGCGCGACTCGACCTTCTACCTCAATTTCGACCCCGTGGCGGAAGGCGTCTACAACCCCGACGAGCCGCTCTTCACCTTCACGCTCGGCGGCGAGGGCAAATACCCCTCGACCACGTCGGCCGTGACGTTGGAGCCGACCGAAGCGGGTAAAAAATACATCCGCCGCCTGATGCTTCAGGAGGGCGAGTATGCCGGCGACTACTCGATTTACAGCGCCGACAGCCTGAAATACTGGGTCGAGGCGTTCAAGGGACTTTACATCGCCCCGAACCCCGAGAAGCCGCTCACCGAGTACGGCAAGGGAACGATCTTCGCCACGGAACTGACCTATTCGGGCCTGTCGGTCTACGGACGTAACCGCGTGAAGGACGACCCCTCGCTGATCAAGGATACGATCGGCATGGTCTACTACTTCTACGAAGACGGCGCGAAATTCGGCAACGTCTCGGTAAACAACGTCAAGCACGACTACGAGGAGGCCACGATCGCCCGAAGGATAAACATAGAGGAAGCCCGCGAGACGGCCGAGAACCGGCCCGAAAATTCCCTCGTCTATGTCGAGGGCATGGGCGGCGTGGTGACCGAGATGACCTTCAGCCCGGAGTTCTTCGCAGAGCTGGAGGCGGAGATCGCCAAGGGAAATGCCGACGGCAAGAATTTCAAAACACTCGCGTTCAGCCAGGTACGCATGTCGATCTACTTCAACGACAGCGACTACGAGTGGGAGAAGATCGCGGACGGAACGGCCGGCGACATCCTGCGCATGACCGACCAGATGAACGCATACCCGGCGCGGCTGGGCATGTACACCAATTACAAGACGCTGACGCCGATTTCGGACTACGCCTACGTCTACGAGCAGAACTACGGTTCTTCGGTAACGCTCGCCTACAACGGCAAGATCAACCGCAGCCGCGGCTGCTACGTAATGGACATCACGGGCTACATGCAGCAGCTCTGGAACAGTTACATGGAAGCCAAGGCGGATGCGGGCGGCGAGGTTGCGAACATCGACTGGGACAAAGTCAAGAACCGCTCGGTATACATCGGACCCGAAGCGTACAGCCTCTACACGACCTCGTTCGGCGTGTTGCAGGGCATGCCGACACAGGCCGGGACTGCCGAACCGAACAACGCCCCGATCCGTTTCAGTATGGCGTACAACCTGATCAAGTAAACAACAGATAACCCCTTTTGCGGAACCTAAGTGTAATGCTTAGGTTTTCGCTTTTCTGAAAAAGCCATCAAAACAGCAATGCAGGAAAATTTAGTAATCGTAGAGTCCCCCGCCAAGGCCAAGACCATCGAGAAGTTTCTCGGCAAGGACTTTATCGTAAAATCGAGCTTCGGACACATCCGCGACCTTGCGAAGAAGGATCTCGGCATCAATATCGGAGAAGGCTACAAGCCCGTATACGAAATCCCCGACGACAAGAAGAAAGTGGTCGACGAACTCACGAAGCTGGCCAAGTCGAAGACCGTTTGGCTCGCCTCCGATGAGGACCGCGAAGGAGAAGCCATCGCATGGCACCTGACCGAAGTGTTGGGTCTCCCCGTCGACCGGACCAAGCGCATCGTCTTCCACGAAATCACCAAGCGGGCGATTCTGGAAGCCATCGAGAAGCCGCGCACGGTCAATATGGACCTGGTCAACGCCCAGCAGGCACGCCGCATCCTCGACCGGCTGGTCGGCTTCGAGCTGTCGCCGGTGCTGTGGAAGAAGGTACGTCCGGCGCTGTCGGCAGGCCGCGTGCAGTCGGTCGCCGTGCGCCTGATCGTGGAGCGCGAGCGCGAGATCATCGCCTTCCGCTCGGCAGCCTATTTCCGTGTCGTGGCCCAGTTCTACGCCGCCGGAGACCCGGAGAAGACGCTCTTCAAGGCCGAACTTTCGTCGCGTTTCGAGACCGAGGCGCAGGCCGAAACCTTCCTGCAAAGCTGCATCGGCGCCACATTCACGGTGGCCAAGGCCGAGGAGAAACCCGCACAGCGCTACCCCGCGCCGCCGTTCACCACCTCGACGCTCCAGCAGGAGGCGGGCCGCAAGCTGGGCATGTCCGTATCGCAGACGATGTCCGTCGCGCAGCACCTCTACGAGCAGGGTCTGATCACCTACATGCGTACCGACTCGGTGAACCTCTCGCAGCAGGCGCTGGCCCAGTGCAAGGAGGAGATCACGAAACTCTACGGCGAGAAATATTCGCGCTGGTTCAACTACAAGACCAAGACCAAAGGTGCGCAGGAGGCCCACGAGGCCATCCGCCCGTCGTACATCGAGCGTCAGGAGATCGAGGGCACGCCCGCCGAGAAGAAGCTCTACGACCTGATCTGGAAGCGCACGGTCGCCTCGCAGATGGTCTGCGCCGAATTGGACCGCACGACCATCACCATCGACATGTCGGGCAGTTCGAACCAGTTCGTCGCACAGGGCGAGGTGGTCCGTTTCGACGGCTTCCTGCGCCTCTACTCCGAATCCACGGACGACGACCAGGCTGCCGAGAGCGGCGAGGGACTGCTGCCGAAACTCACGGCCGGCGACCGGGTCCTCCCGTCGCAGATCACCGCCACGGAGCGCTTCACCTCGGCTCCGGCGCGCTATAACGAGGCCTCGCTCGTCAAACGCCTCGAAGAGCTGGGCATCGGCCGTCCTTCGACCTACGCCCCGACGATCACCACGATCATCAACCGCGGCTACGTCGTCAAACAGAACAGGGACGGGCAGAAGCGCAACTACGCACAGCTGACGCTCACGGGCGAAAAGATCGCCTCGAAGACCCTCTCGGAAAACTACGGCAAAGAGAAAAACCGACTTTCGCCGACCGACATCGGCATGGTGGTCAACGATTACCTGGAGGAGCAGTTCGGCCCGATCATCGACTACAACTTCACGGCCAGCGTAGAGAAGGAGTTCGACCGCATCGCCGAGGGCGACATCACCTGGGACAAGATGATCGACGAGTTCTACGGTCCCTTCCACAAGATGGTCGATTCGGCCATCACGACGCAGACCGCCAAGACGCGCGAAGTGCGCATTCTGGGCAACGATCCCAAGACGGGGCACATCGTGAAGGCGCGCATCGGCCGTTACGGCCCGATGGTCGAGATCGAAGGGAACGAAGGCGAGAAGGGACGCTTCGCGTCGCTCAAGAAGGGCCAGTTGATCGAGTCGATCACGCTCGAAGAGGCGCTGGAGCTTTTCGCCCTGCCCCGCGACCTGGGACAGCTGGACGGCGAGGAGCTGATGGTCGGCATCGGCAAGTACGGTCCCTACGTGCGCTACGGAAAGTCGTTCGCGTCGCTGGCCAAGACCGACGACCCCTACACGATCGGCTACGACCGCGCCGTTGAGATCGTCCGCGCACACCAGGCGGCCGCGGCCGCGGCCAACACGCCGCTGAAGAGTTTCCCCGAAGATGCCGACATGCTCGTCAAGAACGGCCGCTACGGACCCTACATCGCCTACAAGGGCAAGAACTACCGCCTGCCGAAGGGAGCGAAGCCCGAGGAACTCACCCTCGACGACTGTCTGAAGATCGTCGCAGGATCGAAAAAGTAACCGCCCCGGACAAGAGGGGAAGGGTCTGGCCGCAAAACGGAAAACCCTCCCCGGAACAAAAGGGCCTGGCCGCAAAACAGAAAAACCGTACCGAGATAAAAGGGTCTGGCCGCAAAACGGAGAAACCGTACCGGGACTGCGAAACGACCCGCAAGAAAGCAAACACCGAAAACCGAACGATTGATGAAAAAACCGATTCTCGCCGCACTTGCGCTCTGCTACGCGCTCGGAGCCGCGGCACAAACGCCCGACACGGCCGCCCCGGAAGGCTACCGTTTCACCGACGTCAAAATCCTGCCCGTCACCCCGGTCAAGGACCAGAGCCGCAGCGGAACCTGCTGGTGTTACTCGACCCTCTCGTTCCTCGAAAGCGAAATCCTCCGCGCCGGAGGTCCCGAACTGGACCTTTCGGAGATGTGGATCGTGCGCAACATCTACTTCGAAAAGGCCGTGAAATACGTCCGCCTGCACGGCTCGCTGAACCTCGCCGTCGGCGGACAGGCCCACGACGTGCTGCACGGCATCGAGGCGTACGGCATCGTCCCCGAGGAGGTCTATCCGGGACTGAACTACGGCTACGACAAACCCAATTTCGATGAGATCGACGCCGTGATCAAGGCCTACGCCGACGCGGTGATCAAGGCCGGCGGGAAGCGCAGCGACAGCCGCCTCACGACGGCCTGGCAGGCCGGGCTGAACGGCATCCTCGACGCTTATTTCGGCCCGATGCCCGGGAAGTTCACCTACCGGGGCAGGGAGTACACCCCGGCGTCGTTCGCCGCGTCGCTGCCGATCGACCTCGGCGACTACATCGAGTTCACCTCGTTCACCCACCACCCCTTCTACACGGAGTTCGCCATGGAGGTCCCCGACAACTGGAACTGGGACAAGGTATGGAACGTGCCCCTGGACGAGTTCATGCAGATCATCGACAACTCGCTGGAGAAGGGTTACACGATCTCCTGGGGAACCGACGTGAGCGAGAAGGGGTTCAGCCGCACCAAAGGTCTGGGCATCGTCCCTGAAGCCGACCTCGAAGGCATGCAGGGAACCGAAGCCGAGAAGTGGGGCAAACTCACCCAGAAGGAGAAGGACGAGGCGCTCTACAAGTTCGACAAACCCGGCAGGGAGCGCACCGTCACGCAGGAGCTTCGCCAGAAAGGCTACGACAACTACGAGACCACCGACGACCACGGCATGCAGATCGTGGGCACGGCCACCGACCAGAACGGAACGCCCTACTACAAGGTCAAGAACTCGTGGAACACGACAGGTCCCTACGACGGCTACTGGTATTTCTCGCGCCCGTTCGTCGCCTACAAGACGATGACCGTGCTGGTCAACAAAAACGCCGTTCCGAAGGCCATTCTCAAGAAAATCGGCGTCAAATAGACCGACGATCCCCGCAACGACAAAACAGCCCGGCTTTTGCAAGCCGGGCTGTTCGTTTATCGAAGTTTAAGTTTTTAAGTCTACTGAAAGGGAGATTTTACATCTCGCGCAGTTTGATGCTCTCTCCCAACATGATCAGGGCGGTACGGAACCACTCGTTAATCCTTGCTTTCATACTAAATAATTTTAATTAATTCTTAAAATATTTTATCATTTAAGACAGGACAAAAGTAGTGCGCGGAAACCAAACTTCCAAATATTTTATTAAGATTTTTTATAAAATTTGTAATTTTTTTGAATAAATCTCTATTCTTCGATCTCGACGCCCAGCAGACGGGCCAGCTCAACAGCCTGCAATGGACTAATTTTCAATCCTTTCAATTCAAACGACCCAATCTCGCGAACGCGAATGCCGCGGATGTCCGAATCTGCGAAAGAAAGTCCGCGCAGGCGGGTACCGAAGAATTCGGCCTGTGTCAGGTCGCACTGCGCAAACTCGACACGTTCGAAACGGCAGTCCCCGAAAGCGGCGCCATGCATCGGACAGCCCGCAAAACGCACCGTGCGCAGCCGCGAAAAGGCGAAATTGGCGAACTCGCCCTTGCAGCGTTCGAACAGCAGGTGGTTGAGCGCGGTTTCGGCGAAATTCGTTCCCGAAAGTTTGCAGTCGGCGAACCGTACGCGGTGGAGACTGCACCCCAGCAAGTCGGCGTTCGAGAAATCGCAGTTGCGGAAAACCACGTCCGAAAACTGCGAACGGGCAAGCACGCTCCCCGCGAAGAGACAGCCCGTGAAGAGGCATCCCTGCACCGAAAGGTGCTCGCGGTCGAGCGATGCGAAGTCCGCAGCGCGGAACGAAGCGTCGGCGATCTCCTCGTCACGGGTCATCCGAACGGGATCAGCGGACGCTGCTGACTCCCGGAGCAGTTGCGGTGCGGCGATTTCCATGGGCGGCAATTGTTTGAATTGCCGCAAAGGTAGGAATTTTTACCCGTTTCGTTACTACTTCCGGGGGTTGGGATTGTTCATTTTGCGCAACCGGAAATATTGGTTATCTTTGCTGTCGACTCCGAGCTCCAAATTCATGAAAAAGACCTGTTTCCTTCTCCTCACCGTTTTGCTGACGACAGCCGCGCTGCGCGCGTCGGCCCAGAACAAGGACACCTCGAAGGAGAATTTCCCATCGACCGAAACTACGCTTTCACAGATCGGACAGGCCGAGGCGCACCCGAACGCCAGGCACGTCCGGATGGCCGACACTTCAGCCCTCGCCGCTCCGGTGAAACGTCCGGGGCTGATCCGCCGCATCATCGACTATTACAGCCGTTCGAACGTGGACCGCACCTTCGAAAAGAAGATCGACTGGAGCATCGCCCCGGGGCCCAACTACTCCTCGGACGTAGGTTTCGGCATCGGATTCCTGTTGGCGGGACTCTACCGGCTCGACCGCACCGACTCGGTCACCGCACCGTCGAACATTTCGATTTACGGCAACTTCACGACCGAGAAATTCGTGCTGCTGCGCTTTTCGGGCGACAACATCTACAACCACAACAAACAGCGGCTGAGCTACTCGGGCGCATTCGTCTACTTCCCCGGCGCCTTCTACGGCGTGGGTTACAACGCCGGCAAGGAGGGTTACGCCCAAGACCTCACCACGACGATGGGCGCCTTCCGCATCTCCTACTGCACCTCGCTCGTGGGCCGCTTCTACATCGGCGTCAGCGGCGGCATCGACTACTCCGGAGCCAAGTACAAAAATTCGGGCATGGCCGACCGCATGAACGGCATCCAAGCCGACGTAGAGTCCGGAAAACCGGTTCCGGGCGGCAAGATGGGCGAGCTTTACAACCTCTGGCAGGAGGGACGCTACGACCCTGCGAAACAGGACCCGTTCTCGAATTACATCGCCACGACGGGCGACAAGCCCAACGCCTTCAACGCCAATGTCGGGCTTTTCGCCCAGTACGACACGCGCGACGTGACGTTCAACGCCTCGAAGGGCATCTTCATCAAGGCCGAGGCCAAATGGTATCCCGAATGGCTGGGCAACACGCGCCGCACGTTCGGACGCTTCACGCTGACCTTCGACTTCTACCAGAAACTCTGGAAAGGGGCCGTGCTGGCCTGCGACCTCTACGCCGACGCCACGGCCGGAACCCCCTCGTGGCACATGTACGCCAAAATGGGCGGCATGGAACGCATGCGCGGTTACTACGAGGGACGCTACCGCGACAAAAAACTGGTGGAAACGCAGATCGAACTGCGGCAGAAAATCTACCGCCGCCACGGCATCGTGGGATGGATCGGCGGCGGGCAGGTCTGGGGCACGGAGAAATTCCGCTGGGGAAACACGCTTTGCAGTTTCGGCTGCGGCTACCGCTTCGAATTCAAGAACCGCATGAACATCCGCCTCGATTACGGCTGGGGCAATTTCGGCAACCAGAATCTGCCGTGGGACCGCAAGCGATCCTCGGCGTTCCTGTTCACCGCTTCGGAAGCATTCTAAAGAATATATACGAGGATAAAACCTTCGTCCAGAGAGACGGAGAGCCTGACCGGCTCTCCGTTTCCGATCCGTCCCGCCAGCGTCCCGGCAGCAAGGTCGAGCCGCACGACGTGCAGATCCCTCCGGAAATCCAGCTCCCGGCGTCCGGCATACTTGTAGAGCGTCTCTTTTGCGCACCAGACGATCCCCGGCAGAAGCGGGTCGTCGGAAAGGGCCTCCTCTTCAGGCGTCAGGTAGCGGCTCGCGGCGCGTCTGAAATCGCGCGTTGCGGGCTCGATGTCCACGGCGCAACGCTCCGGGGAGGCGCAGACCGCGATGCGGCCGGCGCAATGGGCTACGGAGATATGGACAGCCCGGTTCGTCAGCACCGGGGCGCCCAGCGCATCGTAGGCGATCCCGACGTCGTCCCCCAGTTCGCGGCGCACCACGGCCCGCCACGTAAGGAATTCGGCCCGGCGGCGTTCCGACACGAACCCGGCTGCCGCGGCACGTTCTTCGGAAGTCGTCCACCGGGCGGACTCTTCGGCCGTCAGCGGCGGCGATGTCCACAGGGCCGGAATCATTGGAGGTCGACGCGGATTTTATCGACCCGGTGGCCGTCCATCTCCTGCACCGTGAAACGCAGGTCGTGCGAAGTGAAGACGTCGCCTTTGCGCGGAAAGTCGCGTTTGAGTTCGAGCATCAGCCCGGCAAGGGTTTCGGCCTCGCCCCGGACGTCGGCGAAAACGTCCTCGCCGATGTCGAGGATACGCTCGAAATCCCCGAGGTGGGTCTTTCCCTCGAAAATATAGCTCTTGGCGTCGAGCCGCGTGTAGAAGCACTCGTCGTTGTCGCTCTCGTCGGAAATCTCGCCGACGATCTCTTCGATGATGTCTTCGAGCGACACCAGCCCCAGCGTCGAACCGTACTCGTCGACGACGATGGCCATGTGGACCTTGTTCGACTGGAAGTCGGCCAGCAGGTCGTTGATCTTTTTGTGCTCGGGGACGAAATAGGGTTTGCGGATCAACTGCTGCCACGCGAAATCGCCGCCGTTGTTGATGTAGGGCAGCAGGTCCTTGACGTAGAGCGTCCCGCGGATATTGTCCACATCCTCCTCGTAGACCGGAATGCGCGAGAAGCCCGATTCGATGATCGTCCTCTTGACCGTCTCGTAATCGGCCGTCATGGAGAGCGCCGTGATGTCCACACGGGGTTTCATAATCTCCTGCACTTCGGTATTGACGAAGTTGACGATGCCCGAAAGCATCACGTGCTCCTCGGGGCTGGAACTCTGCGTCATGTCGACGGCGTCGGCCAGTTCGTCGAGCGAAATCTCGCTCTTGTGCGCGGCCTTTTCGCTGATGCGGCTGCTCGTGCGGACCAGCGCATAGGAGAGCGGATAGAAAACCCACCGCAGCACCAGCAGCGGACGGGCCACCATCGAGGCGAAGCGCAGGGGAATCGTCTGCGCCAGCACTTTGGGCAGTATCTCGCCGAAAAGCAGCAGCAGGAAAGTCACCAGCACGGTCTTGAACAGGAACTCGAACCGCAGGAAAGTGAAGACCGAGTCAATGATCCCGGCCGTGAGGATGACGATGCAGATATTCACCAGATTGTTGACCACCAGGATCGTGGCCAGCAGCAGGTCGACGTTCGCCAGCAGCCGCAGCATGGCGGCGGCCGATGCGCTTCTGCGGCTCTGCAAATGACGTATGTCATTGTGCGAGAGGGAGAAAAAAGAAGTCTCGGCCCCCGAAACGAGCGCCGAAACACACAACAGGCAGAGCGTCACCGCGCAAAGCACGGCGATATGGGGTGAGAACCCGTTGAACGTAATCCAGGAATGCGCGTCTTCCAAATTGAAAATCGGTTAGTTAATCGAATAGCGAGCCGCCCTGCGACTCCTCTTTCTGCGCCTGGGCATCGGTCGTATCGTCCTTCAGCACCTCCTTGCGGCTGCCGGGGACGCGCACGATGAACTTCGAGTTGCGCGACTGGTAGGCGGGTTTGGCCAGCAGGGTGTCGATGTTGCTGTAACGGGTCGGCTTGGCGCCGAGCATCACCAGTTCGGGCTGACGCTGGGCGGGTTTGGGGGGCAGGGGTTTGATCGGCTCCAGCACGGGTGCCGCGGCGGACGTCTCCTTGACGGCCGGTTCGACGGTGCGGACCGGAGGAATGATCTGCTTCATCACGCCGGGCTGCGCGTCGCCTTCGAATCCCGTGGCCACGACCACCAGCTCGATGAAATTGCCCAGCTGCGGCTTCTCGCTCGTACCCCAGATGATGTTGGCGTTGTGGATCACCCCGTTGTCGTCCTGCACGCTGGCGTGGGCCTGAATATACTCCAGAATCTGCACCACCTCCTCGTACATCAGGGCGTCGGCGTCCGACACCGAAATATTCAGCAGGATGTTCTTGGCGCCCGAAATCAGGTTGTGATCCAGCAGCGGGGAGCGCAGCGACGCTTCGGCCACCGCCTCGGCGCGCTTGTCGCCATCGGCCGTAGCCACGGCCATATGCGCCCGGCCGCTGTTGCGCATCACCTTCGAGACATCGGCGAAGTCGACGTTCACCAGATCGCTCTCGACGGTGATGATCTCCGCGATACCCTTGGCCGCAGAGGCCAGAATGTCGTCGGCCTTGCCGAAAGCCTGCTTCAGCGAGAGGCGGCCGTAGATTTCCAGAATGTTTTCGTTGTTGATGATCAGCAGCGAATCGGTGTTCTGGCGCAGCTCCTCGATACCGCGGAACGCCTGTTCGTAACGGATCTTGCCCTCGACGGCCAGCGGCGAGGTGACGATGGCCACGGTCAGCAGCCCCATCTCCTTGGCCAGCTTGGCGATGACGGGCGATGCTCCCGTGCCCGTTCCGCCGCCCATGCCGGCGGTGATGAAGAGCATCTTCGTACCGGCCTCTTCGAGCACCTGGCGGATTTCGGGCAGCGACTCGACGGCCGCGCGGCGACCGTTCTCCGGATCGTTTCCGGCTCCGAGACCTTCGGAGCCGAGGCGGATCTTCCGCTCAACGGGGCTTTTGTCGAGCGCCTGCTGGTCGGTGTTGCAGACCATGAACGTAACGCCCCTGATCCCGAGGTTCCACATATGGTTTACGGCATTGCCCCCTGCGCCGCCGACGCCGACCACCGTAATGATCGAGCCGTCCGTGCGCGGGACCTTGATTTCCGACATCAATTCGTCTGTCATATCGTTATTTCCTAATTATCCAAACAACTTAAATTACCTTTCCCGCAGATGAGCGGTGCTTTCACGGCGTTCCCCTGCGTTTACAAATCCGCCCTTTCCCTGAATCCCTCCCCGGAGGGGACTTGTCGCGGCGCAACCGGGGATTCAGCCGGGATGTCGACCGGAATGCGGACGAGCTGATCTACCCTAAATCTCCTCGTCCTCGGCGGCCGTGAAACTCTTGTTGATCTTGTCGAAGGTCTTCTGGAAGATCGCGCCCCAATTGCGGGTGCGCTTGGGTTCGACCATCGGCGGCTCGGCGGCGCTCTCTTCGGCCGGCCGGCCGGCCGCTTCGGCTCCGGCCTGCACCCCGGAATCGGGTTCCGAAGCCGACACGGGAGGCGTATAGGGCGGAGCAGCGGGCGGCTGCGGAGCCTTGAACCCGCCCGCTGCGGGCCGCGGCGGCGTGAAAGACCGGGGCGGCTCGGGACGCGGAGCCGCGGGGTGCTCGATGACGGCGCAGCCGCCCAGTTCGGCCCCCTTGAGCAGGATGCCCACGGCGGTCGAGAAAGCGGCGTCCGCAACCTTCTCCTTCGACTCCCCGGTGATTCCCGTCTCGGGCACAGCGACACGCACGTCCATGCCCGTCACGCGGCGGAACAGTTCGTCGAGGTCCTTCAATTTGGCCGAACCGCCCGTCAGCACGATGCCGTAGGCCAGTTTCCCGGCGTATCCCGAATCCTTGATCTCCTGCTGTACGAACTCCGCGATGTCCGTGGCGCGGGCCTCGATCACCGTGGCCAGGTTGCGCAGCAGAATGTCCTTCGCCTCGCGGGCCGTACGGCCGTTGACGCGGATCAGTTTGTCCTCGGGAGCCAGTTCGGCGACCGCCGAACCGTATTTCTGCTTGAGGCTCTCGACGTGTTTCTCGGGAACGCTCATCGTGCGGATGTCGCGGTTGATGGCCGATGCGCCCATCGGGATCGAAGCGACGTAACGCACCACGTTGCGGTAATAGACCGTCACGTCGGTGACGCCGCCGCCGACGTCGACCACGGCCACGCCCTCCTCCTTCTCATCGGGCAGCAGCACCGCTTCGGGCGTCGCCAGCGCGTCGGACATGACGCCCAGCATCTTGATGCCGAGGCGTTTCAGGGCCATATCGAGACGCTGCATCGGGGTTTTGAGGCAAAGGATGAAGTTGAACGTCGACGAAAGTTTCTTGCCGAACGAACCCACGGGATTGCGCACCTCCTGATTGTCGTCGACCATGTAGTTCTGGGGCACGCGCTCCATGATGGTCTCGTCGTCGGGGGCCTGCACGTTGCGCATGCGGTCGAACAGCGCATCGACGTCCTTCTGGTTGACGCCGTTCTGGGGATCGTAGACGAAGACATGGTCGGTATGGCGCGCACAGCGCACGAAGTCGCCCGAGATACCGGCATACGCCTCCGTGATGCGGATTCCGAGCTGCTGCTCGGCCTCCGACACGGCCTCGCGGATGGCGCGGCTCACCAGTTCGATATTCTCGATCCGGCCCGCATTGACTCCCTCGACGGGCTTCGTGACGACACACGCCACGTCAAGCAGGCCTTCGGGCGTCTTCTCCCCGACGGCCACCACGACCGACGAGCAGCCCAAATCGACGGCAACGGTATAATTCTTTTTTTCCACGGTATAATCCTTTTACTTCTTGCAAACCACCTGGTCGTTATATCTGATGTCAATAGTGCGGTATTCGCTCCAGCCGATCGACGAGAGGCCGCTGCGGTAAAACCGCAACAGTTTGTCGAACTTGCGCTCCACGTCCTCCAGCCGGCCGAAAAGCACGGCGAAGCGGCCGCTGCGGGGCGTAAGTTCCACCTCCAATGCTCCGCTGGGGGTCGTTTTCGCGGTGATCTGCACCACTTCCGACCTCCAGAAATCATCGTCTTCGACAGTTTCTACAAAGGTAAGGAGTTTCATGAAATCTTCGTAGCTTTTCTCCAACTTTTTTTGTTTCCGCCGCTCGGCCTCCTGCAACCCGGCGATACGCTCGATCTCCTCGCGGATCACGCCCGCCCGGTAGCGGTAGGTGCGGCGCAGGCTGGCTTTTTTCTCGCGCAGCGCGTCGACCCGCGCATCGAACTCCCGCGAACCTTCCAGCCGCCACCACTGCCGCTTGATGCGCATGCGGCGCAGGGCCGAAATGTTGCGGTCGTTCTCCATCTCACGCCGGTAAAGGGGGTATTTCTCGCGTTCGAGTTCGGCGATGCGTTCGTCGATCTCGCCGAGACGCAGGTCGATATGCTCCCGCACGCTCCCGACGTACGACGCAGGGAAGGGCGGACGGTAACTGCCGGTGACCACCGGCACGTAGAGCGACGAGGCGCGGGGCGCGGCGAAGACATAGCCGTCGGCGGTCACGTAGGCGTTCATGCCGTCGGTAAGCAGGCGCACCAGCGGCTTGCGCTGGCTGATCTCGATGTGCAGCGTTCCCCCGTAGGAGACATAGGCAACCGTTTTATCCACGAATCCGTTGCGGGCGATCAGTTGTTCGATACCCGTCAGGTCCACCGCATCAACTGCCGTGCCGAGTGTCTTGATTCCGGCATGTGAAATCCACTGGCGGACCATCGCCGCCGAGACCAGATGTCCCTGCGAAGAGCTGTCCACCACCTCGATCTCCAGCCTTCCGACCGTACCCGTCCTGCGCACGCGCCGCACCGCCGAGGCCGCAAAGACGATGTATGCGGCCACGGCGACCCACAGCAGGGTCAGAAGCGTGTATCGGAGGTAGCGGGACATCACTATTAAAAATTATGAAAAATCATTCAGGCAGATTCCAAGCCACGCAAGAAGTCGTTTTTGTCAAGCAAAAGAGACCTCATCAACTCCAGCCGGAAACGAAAATGCCAAAAACAGATGCCTGTATTTTTAATATTTAGCTTTTCATTTTTAATCGCTCCGCCAATGCGGGGCAGCAGGCGTCGATATTGCCGGCGCCGAAGCTGATCACAACGTCGGTGTCCATCGCGGCCACCTCGTCGGCCAAATGGTCGCGGTCGACGATACGGCACGGCGCGGCGACCCGTCGGGCGATGATCTCCGAGGTGATGCCCGGAATCGGCTCCTCGCGCGCCGGATAGATCGGCAGCAGCACCACTTCGTCGGCATGCGAAAGCGCCTCGGCGAACTCCGCATGGAGGTCGCGCGTACGGGTGTAGAGGTGGGGCTGGAACAGCGCCGTGATCCGCCGCCCGGGGAACATCTTCCGCACGGAGGTGAGCGTTGCGGCCAGCTCGCGCGGATGATGGGCGTAGTCGTCCATATAGACTTGCTTCGGGGTGTTGACATAGAACTCGAAACGCCGTTTCACCCCCGAGAACGAGGCCAGCGCGCCGCGCAGCTTATCGGCATCCAGCGGAGTTCCTCCGGCCTTCGCGGCACACCACACCGAAGCGACGGCCGCGACCGCGTTTTCGATGTTGACCCACCCCGGAACGCCCAGCGTGCACCCCTCGAACGCGCCCGAGGGTGTCACCAGGTCGTAACGGTAATGCCCCCCTTCGAGCAGCTGCACGTTGCGGGCGTAGAAATCGCACGGCTCGTCGTAGGAATAACGGTATACGGCGATCCCGGGGTTGTCGATCACGATGTCGACGCCCCGCTTGATGATGAGCGAGCCGCCCGGCCGGATCTGCCGCACGAACTGCGAGAAGGCCTCCTTCACCGCCTCGTGCGTCCCGTAGATGTCGAGGTGGTCGGCATCGGCCGAGGTGACCACCGCCACGTCGGGATACAGCCGCAGGAACGACCGGTCGAACTCGTCGGCCTCGACAGCCAGTCGCCCGCCGTCGCCCAGCACCAGATTGCCGCCGAAATTCTTCGAAATGCCCCCCAGAAAAGCCGAGCCGCCGCCCGTCAGCGCGCGGTTGAGCCATGCCACCATCGTCGAAGTGGTGGTCTTGCCGTGCGTGCCCGCCACGGCCATCACGTATTTGCCCTCCGCAAGATGCCCCAGCATCTGCGAACGCTTCTCGACGCAGAAACCGTGTTCGCGAAAATAGCGGTATTCGCCGTGATCCTGCGGCACGGCCGGGGTGTAGACGACCATCGTCTTCTTCGGGTCGAGAAATCCTTCGGGGATCAGCCGCACGTCGTCCTCGTAGTGGACCGCCGCGCCCTCCGCTTCGAGTTCGCCGGTCAGGTGCGAAGGCGTGCGGTCATAGCCCGCGACGGCATACCCCCCGTGCAGAAAATAGCGCGCCAGGGCACTCATGCCGATGCCGCCAATACCCAGAAAATAGACGTTCTTGTATTCCATCACTTCATTACCTTTACAATCTCATTGACAATATCTTCCGCGGCGTCGGGCCTGGCCAGCGCCTCCAGATTGCGGCTCATCGCCGCCAGCGTCTCCCGATCCGCCAGCAGCTCCACGGCCCGCGGCATCGCCTTCGTCCGGCACTCGGCGTCCGGAACGACCACCGCCGCGCCCTTCGTCTCCAGCGCCCGGGCGTTTTTGGTCTGATGGTCCTCGGCCACGTTGGGCGACGGAACGAACAGCACCGGCTTGGCAACGAGGCACAGCTCGGAGACCGTCCCGGCCCCGCTGCGCGAGACGACCAGATCGGCCGCGGCGTAGGCGTAGTCCATGCGGTCGATGAAAGCCCCCTGCCAGACGTGCCGGGCGGGGTGCGCGGCCAGAAAGGCCTGCATTTCGCGCTCGTAGTACTTACCCGTCTGCCAGATCACCTGCACGGGGGCCTTGCCGTCCGTCCCGACGATCCACGCCTTCATCATCTCGTTCAGCGACCGCGTGCCGAGCGACCCGCCGACCACCAGGATCACCGGAAGATCGGGCGTCAGCCCGTAATATTCCAGCGCCTCGGCGCGGTCGGCGCCCTCCTTCGAAAAGCGGCCCCGCAGGGGATTGCCCGTCAGCGAGATCTTCGCCGCCGGGAAGAAGCGTTCCATGCCTTCGTAGGCCGTGCAGATGCGCCGCGCGCCCTTCGCGAGGATTTTATTCGTCACTCCCGCATAGGAGTTCTGCTCCTGAATCACGGTCGGCACGCCCATCCGCTGCGCGGTCCACAGCACCGGAGCGCTGGCATAGCCGCCGAAGCCCACCACGGCGTCGGCCCCGAAGTCGTGGATGATCCTCTTCGCCATCCGGATGCTCTTCACCGCCTTGAACGGCACCGCCAGATTGCGCCAGTCCAACCGCCGCTGAAGGCCCGCGATCGGCAGACCCATGATGCGGTAGCCCAGCGCCGGGACCTTCTCCATCTCCATCTTGCCCTCGGCCCCGACGAAGAGAATCTCCACCCCGTCGCCGAAACGCCGTTTCAAGGCCTCGGCCACAGCCACGGCCGGGTAGATATGGCCTCCGGTTCCACCTCCGGAAAGAATGATGCGTTTCATCGTATCTAATTTTTAATTCTTAATTTTTAATTGATTCTGCCGCCGGGGCGGCAGAATCATCGTCCCCAGTTCCCCCGGTCCAGCGACCGGTAGTTGATCGCCTCGGCGATGTCCGCCTGAACGATGTCGGCGCGTCCCGCCAGGTCGGCGATCGTGCGCGCCGCCTTCAGGATACGGTCGTAGGCCCGCGCCGAGAGCGACAGCCGCTCCATGGCCCGCTCCAGCAGCGCGGCCGAAGCCGCATCGAGGCGGCAGTATTCGCGCAGCATCGCGCTGTTCATCATCGAGTTGGTATGAACCCCCTCGACACCGCCGAAGCGCGCCTCCTGCACCGCCCGCGCCCGGACGACCCGTTCGCGAACCGCAGCGCTCGCCTCGCCCGGCGCAGCCGCCGACAACTCCTGCGGAGTCACGGGCGTCACCTCCACATGCAGGTCGATGCGGTCCATCAGCGGACCCGAAATGCGCCCCATATAGCGGTGCACCGACCCCGGAGAACAGGTGCACTCCTTCGTCGGGTGGTTGTAATAGCCGCACGGGCAGGGATTCATCGCCGCCACGAGCGTAAAATTCGCCGGGTATTCGACGCTGTATCTGGCCCGCGAAACCACGATCTTCTTCTCCTCCAGCGGCTGCCGCAGCACTTCGAGCACGCTGCGCCCGAATTCGGGCAGCTCATCGAGGAACAGCACGCCGTTGTGGGCCAGCGACACCTCGCCCGGCCGGGGCGACTGCCCGCCGCCGATCACGGCGACCTGCGAAGCCGTATGATGCGGAGCGCGAAACGGCCGCCGGGTCATCAGCCCGCCCGTCACGCCCGCCTTGCCCGCCACGGAGTGTATCTTGGTCGTTTCGAGCGCCTCTTCGCGCGAAAGCGGCGGCAGGATCGTCGGCAGACGCCGTGCGAGCATCGTCTTGCCCGAACCCGGCGCACCGACCATGATGACGTTGTGCCCTCCCGCCGCGGCGATCTCCAGCGCGCGTTTCACATGCGTCTGGCCCCGCACGTCGGCGAAATCCTCCACATAGTGCGTCGCCGCCGCGGCGAACGGTTCGTCGTCGGCCGGCACGGCAGGCGCAATCTCCGCCTCGCCGTTCAGGTATCCGACGACCTGGCGCAAGGTCGTGGCGCCGATCACCTCGATGCCGTCGACAACCGCGGCCTCCGCCGCGTTTTCCGCCGGCAGCACCACCCGCCGCAGCCCCTCCGAACGCGCCCGGACCGCAACGGGAAGCACACCCCGCACGGGTTTGAGCGAGCCGTCGAGCGACAGTTCGCCGACGAACATCGTCCCGGCGACCGCCCCGGCGTCGATGCGGCCCATCGCCGCGAGGATTCCCACGGCGATCGGCAGGTCGAAACCCGACCCCTCCTTGCGCAGGTCGGCCGGAGCGAGGCTCACGACCACCTTCTTGCCCGACATCCGCTCGCCCGAGTTCTCGAACGCCGCCCGGATGCGCTGTTCGCTCTCCTTCACGGCATTGTCGGGCAGTCCCACGAGGTACATGCCCAGACCGCCGCCGGCGATGTTGACCTCGACGGTCACCGCCACGGCGTCGATCCCGGCGACCGCTCCTGCAAATGTACGAACGAACATGGCTAAAAAGGCGCTTCGTCGTCGATCTTCGTCGAGCGGTTGACGTCGAACTCCCCGCCCATCGCCGCACCGAGGCCCGACGTCCCCGGCTGGCTGTTCGAACCGCTGGCGTAGTCGTCGTAGGCCTGCTGCCTCTCCGCCGCCTGCGCGGGCGGCAGCATCGAGTCCTCCACGTCGGCGAAACGCGCCTGCTCCTTCAGGAAGCGCAGGTTCACGTCGCACACCGCGCCGTTACGGTGCTTGGCGAGGATGATCTCGGCCATGCCCGCCGTGGGCATGCCGTTCTCGTCCTGGTTGATGCCGTAATACTCCGGACGGTGGATGAAGGCCACGATGTCGGCGTCCTGCTCGATGGCGCCCGACTCGCGGAGGTCCGACAGCTGGGGACGCTTCGAGCCGCCGCGCATTTCGGTGGCGCGGCTCAACTGCGAAAGGGCGATCATCGGCACGTTCAGCTCCTTGGCGATGGCCTTCAGCGTACGCGAGATGAAGGCCACCTCCTGCTCGCGGTTGCCCTTCGTGTCCTGATTGCCGGTCATCAGCTGGAGGTAGTCGATGATGATGATCTTGATGTCGTTATGAATTTTCAGACGCCGGGCCTTCGAGCGGAACTCGAAGACCGAAAGGGCCGGGGTGTCGTCGATGAACAACGGCGCCGTGCCCAACGGCTTGGTGGCCGATTCGAGGTGCCGCCACTGCTCGGGCGTCAGACGCCCCGACTTGACGTCGTTGCCCGAAAGTCCCGTCTCGGCGATGATCAGACGCATCATCAGCTGCACGGAGGACATTTCGAGCGAAAAGAACGCCACGCCCTGTTCGTGGTCGACGGCCATATTGCGGGCCATCGAGAGCACGAAGGCTGTCTTACCCATCGAGGGACGCGCGGCGACGATGATCAGGTCGGACAGCTGCCAGCCCAGCGTCACGCGGTCCAGAGCCATGAAGCCCGACGGCACACCGCTGAAGGCGCTGGTGTTCTTCGACGCCTCCTCGATCTGCATCAGCGCCCGGGCCAGGATGTCCTTGGACGACTGCACCGAACGTTTGACGTGCCCCTCGGCGACCTTGAAGATCTCGCCTTCGGCGTAACCGATCAGCTCCGTGACGTCGGTCGACTCGTCGTAGGAGCGTTTCTGAATCTCGGTCGCCGAGCGGATCAGCTCACGCTGCACGTATTTCTGGGCGATGATCTTGGCGTGGAACTCGACGTTGGCCGCCGAACCGACCTTCTGGGTCAGCTGCGCGAGGTACGAAGCGCCGCCCACCTTCTTCAGCTCCTTCTTGGCCTTGAGCCGCTCGGTCACGGTATAGAGGTCGATGGGTTTCAGCTCCATCGACAGTTCGTTGATCGCCTTGTAGATCAGGCGGTGTTCCTCGGTGTAGAACGCCTCGGGGGAGACGAACTCCTGCACGGTGATGATGCAGTCCTTTTCGAGCATCAGCGCACCGAGCACGGCCTCCTCCAGCTCGACCGCCTGCGGGGGTACGTTGCCGACGGTATCGGTCATCGCCTCGAACGCCTCCCGGTTGCGGGAGGAGGGTGTAAAATCTTTCGCCATGGATAATCGGATTCTTTCAAAGGTCAAAAGTAAGCATAAGCGGGGAGAAATCAAAACCGGGCGGAACCCCGGTTTGTCGAAAACTATGTTTATAACACAGCTTCCGCCACCGAATGCCGGAACGGACCGGATGCCGGTCCCCGGCGGGCCGCCGCGTTTCGGGGCCTGCCCTGCCCCAAACCCCTTTCGCGGAAGGGGTTCACGGCCTGCGGCCGGAATAACGTCCTGTTGATAAGTTTTCGAATCGCCGCCTACTCCTTCACGCCCAGTTCGCGCTGCGAGACGGCGAGGGCGGCGATGCTGATGCGGCAGCCGGGCGCATCGCGCAGGATCGCCGAGGCGCACGAAAGCAGCGTCGAGCCGGTGGTCATCACGTCGTCGACCAGCAGGACGTGCCGCCCGGCGAGCCGTTCGGGACGGCGCACCGCAAAGGCGTCTTCGACGTTGCCGGCCCGCTCGCGGCGGGGCTTGAGGGCCTGGCTGGCGGTGTTGCGCACCCGGCTGACGCTGCGGCGGTCAACCTCCACGCCCAACTGCGCGGCGATCCCCTCGGCGATGTATTCCGACTGGTTATACCCCCTCCGGCAACGCTTAAAGGGGTGCAGCGGCAGCGGAACGACCACCTCCACGTCGTCGTAGAGTCCGCTTTCACGCAGATACCGCCCGTACCACGCGCCCATCTCCCGGGCCGTGCGCCACGCCCCGCGGTACTTGAAGCCGTGGATCAGCCGCCGCCAGCCGCTCGCGCGGACGAAGAACAGAAAGCCCGAAGCCTGACAGACGGGGACCATGCCCCAGCATCGGCGCACCACGGGGTTGTCGACCTCGCGCCAGTAGCCCGTCAGCGGCGCCGTGGCGCGGCACAAGGTGCAGACCGTGCGTTCGCCGCGCGTAAGCGGCTCCCCGCAGACGGCGCAGCGGGGCGGGAACAGCAGCGACGCGACATCGCGGACGAGGTCATTGAGGATCGACATTGACGACGACGGTGATCGACTTGAACGCCGGGTTTCCGGCAAAGGTTTTCAGCTCGGCCGTGAGCAGTTCGCGGGCGCGGGCCGAAGAGGCGCCGCTCTCGATTTTCAGCAGAAGGCCCACGAGGTATTCGCCGCGGATGCGGTCGACGGGCGGGGTCATCGGCCCCAGCAGACGGCGGCCGAAACGGGTGCGCAGGCGTGCGGCGAGGTCCATGACCCCGTTTCGGAGCACTGAAGGGTCGCGGTGGCGCAGCGTGAGCGACGTGAGCCGCGCATAGGGCGGATAGAAAAAGGCTTTGCGCTCGGCGAGCTGTGCGCGGGCCATCCCCTCGAAATCGCCCGCCGCGACCTGCCGGATCACGGGATGCCCCGGTTCGGAGGTCTGGATCACCACCTCGCCCCCGTCGTCGCGCCGTCCGGCGCGGCCCGCCACCTGCATCATCAGCTGGAAAGCCCGTTCGGCGGCCCGGAAATCGGGGTTGTTCAGCAGGTTGTCGGCATTGAGGATGCCGACGAGCGACACCCCCGCGAAGTCGAAACCCTTGGTGATCATCTGCGTGCCGACCAGAATATCGGTCCGGCGGGCCTCGAAATCGGCGATGATGGCGCTGAACGCCTTTTCGGAGGTCACGCTGTCCCGGTCCAAACGGGCAACCCGCGCTTCGGGGAAAATCCGGGAAATCTCCTCCTCGACCTTCTCGGTCCCGAAGCCCATCGGGAGCACATCGGTGACCTTGCACGAAGGGCACTTCGCCGGCACGTCCTCCGTATGGCCGCAGTAGTGGCAGACGAGTTTCCGCCCGCCCTTGTGGTAGGTCAGCGTCACGTTGCAGTGGGGGCAGCGGGCCGTCCAGCCGCACTCGGAACACGCGACGTAGGGCGAAAACCCGCGGCGGTTCTGAAACAGCATCACCTGCCCGCCCCGGTCGAGGGTCTCGCCGATCCGGTCCAGCAGGAGTTTGTTGAAATGGGCCTTGCGCTCGCCGCGCCTGGCGGCGCGCAGGGTGTCGGAAACGAGGATTTCGGGCGGGCGGGCGTCGCCGTAACGCTCAGTCAGCTCCGCGCGCCCGTATTTGCCCGACGCGGCGTTGAGCCACGTTTCGAGCGACGGCGTGGCGCTGCCCAGCAGCGTCCGGCCTCTCGTCAGGCGCGCCATCACCACGGCGCAGTCGCGGGCGTTGTAGCGCGGCGCAGGCTCCGTCTGCTTGTAGCTGGCGTCGTGCTCCTCGTCGACGACGATCAGCTGCAAATGCTTCAGCGGCAGGAAGACCGACGACCGCACGCCGACCACGAACTCGCCCCCGTCGGAGCGGTTCAGCCGCAGGTAGGTCTCCGTGCGGCGGCGGTTGGTGAGTTTGGAATGGTACGGGGTGACGCGGCTGCCGAAGATGCGCTCCATGCGCTCGATCAGCTGCGCCGTAAGGGCGATTTCGGGCACCAGCAGCAAAACATCGCCGCCCCGGGAGAGCACCTCGGCGATCAGGTGGATGTAAATCTCGGTCTTGCCCGAACCGGTGACGCCCTGCAAAAGAGCGGTGGTTTTCCCGGCGGCGAACTGTTCGCGCAGGGCGTTCAGCGCCGTCAGCTGGTGCGCCGTCAGCTCCGGAAGGCGGAAGGCCGACCCGCCGCGCTCGACTGAACGTTCGCGCTGGGTGCAGACGATGTATTTCTTGCGCTCGAGGGCGTGCAGCACGGCATAATCGGCCCGGAGCAGGCGGCGGGCCACCTCGCCCGTCGCGATGCGCGTTTCGTCGCCGGCCGCAGCCAGCTCGAGCAGCGCCTCGTACTGCTTCGGGGCGCGCCGTTCGATCTTCTCGCAGACTTCGAAAAAACGCCCCTCGTCGCGGAGTTCCGCAGCCAGCGACACGTAACACTCGGTGCGGGGACGGAACTCGTCGCCGGAGAACTCCTCCTCCGTGTCGCCCGAAGGTTTCATCAGCGCAGGCAGCGCCACGCGCATCACCTCCCCCAGGGAACACATGTAGTACGAGGCGATCCACTCCCACAGCGACATCTGCTGCGCCGAGAGCAGAGGCGCATCGTAGAGCACGCGCTGGATCGGTTTGACGGTTTTGAAATCGGGCCGGCGGTCGTGGACCCGCCACACGATGCCCGTATAGAATTTGCGTGCGCCGAACTGCACCGCCACGGCCTGCCCGGCCGCGACGTCCGTGCCTCCGGGCACGGCGAACGTGTAGACGGGCTGCGCCAGCGGAAGAACTATGTCGGCGTAGAGCTGCATCAGCCCTTCCCGATTGTCTGAAATCCCTTCCCGTAGACGCCCATGACCGATCCGACGGTCATAAAGGCCTCGGGGTCGATGGTCTTGACGAATTTGAGGATCATCGAGGTCTCCCGCTTGCGGCAGACCACCATGACGATTTTGGACTCCTTTTTCGAATACCACCCCTGCGAGTCGATGAGCGTCACCCCGCGGTGGACGTTGTCGACGATCGCCTGGGCCATTTTCTCGTAGTCGTGCGTGACGATGAAGACCTGGCTCGACTGCTGGTTTCCGGCCATAATCATATCGACCGTGTAACCCACGACGGCCGTCATCACGTAGCCGTAAATCACGGCGCTGATGCCCATGCCCACCAGCAGGGCCGAACCGATGATGACGAAATCGGAGTAGATGAGGATTTTGCCGTAGCTGACCGTGCGGTACTTGTTGATGATCATGGCCACGATGTCCGTGCCGCCCGTCGAGCCGCCCTGCGAGAAGCAGAGCGCGATGCCGGCGCCGGCCAGAATACCGCCCATGACGATGGCCAGCAGGTTGTCGACCCCGAGGAAGTTGCCATCGGGAAGCACCTCCTGCCAGAAGTTCATGCCCAAGGAGATGATCACCACGCAGAAGATGGTCTTGAGACCGAAATTCCACCCCACGATAAATCCGGCGACCAGCAGCAGGACGGCATTGATGATGAAAACCATCGTACCGATCTGCAGGTCGATTCCCGCCGTCGAGAGCGCATTGCACAGCACGAGCGACAGACCTGCGGCGCCGCCGCCGACGCCGCCGGCCGGGAGGATGCAGCCGATCCAGCCGAAAGAGTACATCAGCATGCCGACAGCCATCAGAACATACTCCTTGACGGGTTTGAGCACGATGTCGGGATTGATGGGTTTCATAACGAAGGGGTTTATTCGGGGTTTGCCTCCGCAAAGGCGGCGCAGGCCGGACGCAGAGCCGGGTCCACCCGCGTTCTGCCGAGGCGCAGCCTACCTCTGCCGAAGTTTGTCTGCGGCAAAGGTAGTAAAAATTTCGCCTTGGTATACATTGCGTTCCTCCAATCTTTTTTCGAGCATCGCGAGCAGCTGCTCGTTGCGCACGAGGCCCCAGTTGCGGCCGTAATGGTAGCGCGGCGGAGCCTCCGAGGCGAAACGTTCGACGACCACGCCGGGACGCAGCCGGCGGAGGATTTCGACGAACAGGTCGATGTACTCCTCCGGCTCCCAGAAGCGGAAACGCTCCGGTGCGGCGTCGTACTCGGCGGCCATCGGCGTCGCGCGGAAAACCTGCAACTGGTGGAACTTCACGGTCGTGAGCGGCAGGGCGTTGATCCGCTCCACCTGGTCGAGCAGCATCGCGTCGGTCTCGCCGGGAAGTCCGAGGATGAAGTGCGCGCCGACGTGCAGGCCCCTCGCGGCGGTCATCTCGACGGCGCGGCGGGCGCACGCGAAGTCGTGGCCCCGGTTGACGGCCCGGAGCGTGGCGTCGAAGGTCGATTCGATGCCGTATTCGAGGGCGACATACCGATCCCGGGCCAGCCCGGCGAAATAGTCGAGCTTGCGCTCGTCGACGCAGTCGGGGCGCGTGCCGACGACGATTCCCGCCACGCCGGGATGCGCGAGGGCCTCATCGTAAAGCCTCTTCAGCCGCTCCAGCGGGGCGTAGGTGTTGGAAAAAGCCTGGAAATAGACCAGGTAGCGCTGCGCCGAACGGTAGCGGTTGCGGTGGAATTCGATCCCCTCGGCGATCTGCTGCCCGACGCTCTTCGAGGGCATGCAATAAGAAGGGGTGAACGCTCCGTTATTACAGAACGTACACCCTCCCTCTCCGATCGTCCCGTCGCGGTTGGGGCAGGTGAAGCCCGCATCGACGGAAAGTTTCTGCACCCGGCAGCCGAACAGACGGCGGAAGTACCCCGCATAGGAGTTGAACCGCCTCGTATCGCCCCACGGGTAAGTCATCGCTACAAACCCCAGTCCGAAGGGTTATAGGAACTCTTCGGCGCGTTGGGCACGTTGGCGAAGAACTGGAATCCGGTCAGCGCTTCCAGATCGGAAACCTTCATCATATCCTTCGCCTGCGGCTTATGGCCTTTTTCCATATTGTGGCGCAGCACGAACGCCGCACACTTAAGCTCGTCCGCCCGGCAGTCCCGGACCGACTTGCGCGTAGAACCGCTCTTAGTCCGCAGGATCAGGTAGTAGAACATCGAAGGACGGGTTACGTCGTTGCGCCCGCCGAAAGAGATCTTCGCCGGGGAGCAGCTCTGCCCGTAGGCGTCGGTGAAAGGCTTGAAATACGTTCCGACCACGATGTAGGTCGTGTCGGCGCACACCTGCGCATCGACAAACGCCTCCAGGTTGTTCCAGGCGCCGCCGCCGGTATTGAAACTGCCGGAATACTGCGGAGCGATGTTGGTGTAATAGAAGACCTGCTTGTTGACCTCGCGGGTTACGAGGCGCTCGGCCGAACCGAGCATGTGTCCCTTGTTGCAACCGCCTCCGGTAGACTTGCTGCTGCACTGGATATTGGACGGAATCTTCGGATCACGCCCGTAAGCATCGGTGCGGTCCGTGTTTTTCACCTCGTAGCAGGCATGACGCGGAGCGGAGACCCACAGCGGACAATGATTTTCAGCGCTGAAGCAAACCGTATAGTTACGCGCTTTGTGGCCGCCTACCGAAAAGTCGGGGCAGATGTGATAGGCGTAATAGTAGTCGCTGTTCGCAACCTCGACCGGCAGTTCGGGCCAGCCCGAATACTTGGCCGAACCCGTATTTCCGCCGCCGCCGTCCGACGAGGTGGTGAAGGTCGCCGCGGCGCTGGTGTAGGTCTGCCCGCCCCAGTCGGCGCAGAGCGCGAATTCATAGGTCGTGCCGGGCGTCAGGCCGGTCAGAGCCGCCGTCTTGGTTCCCGTTCCCGTCGGAACGTTTACCCGGTCATAGCTGCCCGACGAAGCCGGCTTATACCGGAAATAGACGTCGTAGTCGGCCGTATCTTCGAAATTGAACGTACAGCTCAGCGTCGCCTCGGTCTTGGTCACGCCCGACGCCGCAGGAGTTCCGAAAGCGGGCCGTTCGGGATCGGGGTCGGGCATGTCGTCCTGCCCGGTTTTGAAGACCGCCCCTGCGCTCTGAACCCGTCCGGTCGACAGGCCGGCATAGGCGAAAACCACGTAGCTCGTTTCGGGCTGAAGCCCGGTCAGCGTGGCGGCAATGCCGGTGCCGTCAACCGCGGAACCCGCCACATCGGCAAACGCGCCGATTTTATTGTCGACAACGGCAGCATAGGAAAAACCCACGCTCGTGTTTTCGAGCACGCCCTCGCCGAAACGAGTCTGGCAGCTCAACCCGACCGTCGTGCCGTTGACCTCGGCCACAGGCGTCAGGAACCAGTCCGTTCCGGTCTCCGTCTTTTCATCCCCGCAGGAGGCGAAGGCCACGGTAAGGCCCAGAAGCAGAAATGCAAAAATTTTCTTCATTTTGATATAAATATGTTATTCCTTGTTTTTTGAATCCATCCAGATCGTCACCGGCCCGTCGTTGACCAGCTCGACCTGCATGTCGGCGCCGAATTCGCCCGTGGCGACCCCGCGGCCGAGCAGCTCGGCGACCCGGGCCGTAAACCGTTCGTAAAGCGGGCGAGAAACGGCTTCGGGGGCCGCCTTGATATAACTCGGCCGGTTGCCCTTGCGGGTCGAGGCCTGCAACGTGAACTGGCTCACGACCAGAATTTCGCCGTCTGTCTGCACCACGTCGAGGTTCATCACCCCGGCTTCATCGTCGAAGATACGCAGGCGCACGAGTTTTCCGGCGAGGTACTCGATGTCCTCGTCGGTGTCGTCGCACCCGACGCCGAGCAGCACCAGCAGTCCCGCCCCGATCCGGGAGCGGACATCGCCGCCGATAGCGACGGAAGCGTGTTTTACACGCTGAATGAGCAATCGCATGGCAGGGATATTCAGAGGTTTTCGAAATAGGTCCACAGGTTGTCGCCCGCAGGCACGGGAGCCGTGACCGAGAGCGGCTCGCGACGCACCGGATGCTCGAATTCGACACGGCGCGAGTGGAGCGAGATGCCGCCCCCGGGCAGGGAGCGCCGGGCGCCGTATTTCAGGTCGCCGCGGATCGGGCACCCGACCTTCGAGAGCTGGGCGCGGATCTGGTGGTGACGCCCCGTGAGCAGTTCGACCTCGACCAGCGTGTAGTTCGTCCCCGCCCCGAGCGTCGCGTAACGCAGGCGCGCCTCCTTGGCGTCGCCCTTCGGGGCGTCGCAGGCCCGCGAACGGTTGGTCCTGCCGTCGCGCAGGATATAATGGCGCAGTTCGCCGCTCTCGGGATCGGGCGTGGCTTCGGTCAGCGCCCAGTAGACCTTATGGATGCGGCCTTCGCGGATCATCTCGTTCAGACGGACGAGCGCCTTCGACGTCTTGGCGAAAACGACGGCTCCGCTCACCGGGCGGTCGATGCGGTGCACCACGCCGAGGAACACCTCGCCGGGTTTGGCGTCGCGCCGTTTGATGAAGGCCTTGATCTGGTCCTCGAGGGCGCTCTCGCCCGACGGGTCGGGCTGCACCAGATCGCCGCAGCGTTTGTTGACGATCAGCAGGTGGTTGTCTTCGTAGAGAATATCGTCCGGGTTGAACATCGTCGGAAATTACAGAATAAAGGTGAAAGGCAGCAGTTTGGAGGCCGAATCGACCGCCGTCACCGTACCGTGGCCGCTCATCAGCACCCGCATCGGGGAACCCTGACGACGCTCGACGTCGACCATCACCTGCCGGCACTGCCCGCAGGGATAGCATTCGCGCTCCGAGGGGTTCGAGGCAATGGCCATCGTCTCGATCGGATCGTCGGCATAATTGGCCTGGGCGTAGAACATCAGCGACCGCTCGGCGCAGAGTCCCGCGGGATAGACCTCGCTTTCGAAGTTGCTGCCGTAGAGTATTTTCCCGCTGCGCAGACGCGCGGCGGCGCCTACGTGGAAATTCGAGTAGGGCGCATGCGCATTGGCCGTGGCCCGTTCGGCCTCGGCGACCAGCCTGCGGTCGGCTTCGGAAAGCTCCGACAGCGCCGCGTAATGTTCATAATCGAAACAAAACTGCTTTTCCATAACTCCTCCTTTTTTACAGGGGTGAACTACAAAGATACTAAAATTTTCAGAAATCGCTTACTGAATCGCACTTTTTCAGTCTCTTTGCTTTCAACCCGGATGAATTGTTTTATTTTCAGGACCTTCCGGCCGACGAGCGGGGATTTGGCGCCGGGACCGGCCGGCCGGGTCCGCAGGCCGGAGGGTTCCGCACCTCGCAAAGAACGAGGCGGACGGACGCCGCGAGCCGTCTGCGACTATCGCGGAGGGAATTTCGCCTTAACGAAGTCCGGGCCGGACGGGACACACAAGCGCATTTCCCGTTCAGCCCGGACAAGGCGAGGTGAAAGACACCCGAGAGAATCGGAAACCGTCCTATTCGAGCACGAACTTCGCCTGCACGTTGTACTGCAACTTGATGGTCTTGAAATCGAGCGGTTCATCCGCAGCGGCGTCCTCGGCGACGCCCATCGCCTTGGCGCTGCGCATCACGGCCATGTTGTCGTAAAAAACAGGCATCACGTTGTTGTTCGAATCGTAGATGTAGAAGCATTTGCCGATCTTCTGCCCGACGGCTTCGGCCAGCGTCGCGGCGCTCTGGCGGGCGTTCTGCATCGCCTCGACGCGCACTTCGGCCTTATACTGTTCGATTTTCGAGTGCGAGACCTTCAGGATCGAGACGTTCGAGATGCCCAGTCCGTCCAACGCCTGCCACACCTTGGCGACCATCGCCGAGGAACCCAGCTGCAACTGGTATTTGGCCGTGGCCACCGAGGTGTTTTTCTTGAAGAACTCGCTCGACAGGTTGGCCATCTTGAGCTGTTTCTCGACATCGACCCCGGCACGTTTGAGCGCGGCGATCATGTCGCGCTGCTGGCTTTCGACCGAAATCTTGCCCTTCGAGTCGCGCTCGTTGATGATGATCTGCAAGTAGAATTCGTCGGGCGCGATCTCCTTTTCGGCACGTCCGTTGACCTGAATGTAGCTGGGGAACGCCTCCTGCATCTGCGCTGCCGCGGGGAGGGCGAAAAACGCCACCGCCGCCAATAAAATCAGTCGTTTCATTGTCTTTTCGTTTTTAAATAACCTATTACAAAGATTATGCAAGCCGGGCGTCGCGCGGAACTGTTTTCAGCCGGGCCGGTTTCCATCCCTTTGTATCCAGTAAAACGCCGAAAAACGAAAATACTGCATCCCCGATGCGAAATCAGGCCTTGAACAACTCCCTATCGCTTTTTGCCTCCGCGGTGTTTCTTGAGTTCCTTCCTGTTCATCTCGCGGATTACCAATTCCTCGGTTTCAACGGGTCGGTAAACACCCTTTTCAACGCACACGACACCCTCCTCCGTAACGAACTGCGGAAAGAAATGCTTGCGGATGAAAGGTTTTCGCTCCCGCTCCTTCGGGTCCGGATTACTCTCCCACCAGAAGGTCTGCACGGAAACTTTGTATCGCTCGCCGTCGTAGCTCCCGGCCAGCGCCAGCGGCGTTCCGGGCAGCACTTCGTCCCCGACCTCGACCAGCACATTGTCGCCGTCGAGGCAGATATACCAGGCCAGCGTGCCATCGGGCTGCTCGACCAGCAAATCGGGGCTTTCGGAGGTAAAACTCACCGCCGGGGCATCGGGTTCCCGTTCGGGAATGCCGACCTCCACGACCGTGCCGCGCCGCATCGCATAGACCGTGTCGCCCTTTTCCATTTCGAAATGCAACCCCAAAGCCCCTTTCTTTTCTTTTCGGAAACGGTCGTAAACGCTCACGCCGCGCGACACACGCACCGGCCAGCGAACAGTGGTGGGCATGCGGTAGACAAACGCGGTATCGGGCTCCTTATCGACAGGGCCTAAAAAAAAGCGGTATGAATAACCGTACCTCACGCCCCGGGTATCGTCGGCGGGACGGAGAGACAGCAGCCGCGTCCCGGTATAGCGGGTCTCGTATCTGAAGGTCCCCGAAGCGGTGTTACAGTTCTGCAAATCCCGGAGCGTCAGAAAAACAGTCAACGTCCCCGGACGCGTCTTATTCTCCAGGATAAAATCCACGGAGTTATTCTCATTCCGCTGCGTGCGGATGGTCGGCGACTGGGCGACCGCCCCGACGAACATCAGGGCGAACGATGCAGTCAGAAAAATTCGTATCATCGGTCTGTGGTTCAGGTTGCAGTTCAGGTTGCGTCCCGCGCGGACGCGCCGTTTACCGCCGCACGAGCTTCACGACGTTCTCCACATGGTGCGTGTGGGGAAACATGTCAACGGGCTGCACGGCCTCGACGCGGTAGGCGGCGTCCATCAGCTGGAGGTCGCGGGCCTGCGTGGCGGGGTTGCAGCTCACATAGACGATCCGTTCGGGCGCGGCGCGCAGGATGACTTCGATCACCGGTTCGTCGACGCCCGCGCGCGGCGGGTCGAGGATGATCACGTCGGGACGGCCGTTCGCGGCGACGAATCCGTCGTCGAGCACCGCCTTCATGTCCCCGGCGTAAAAGACCGTATTTTCGATGCCGTTCAATTCCGAATTGACCTTGGCGTCGGCGATGGCTTCGGGGACGTACTCCACGCCCACCACCCGGGCGCAACGCGCGGCGCAGAAATTGGCGATGGTTCCCGTCCCGGTGTAGAGGTCGTAAAGCACGTCGCCCGGCCGGAGGTCGGCAAAGTCGCGGGCCACCTTATAAAGTTCGTAGGCCTGCGCGGAATTGGTCTGGTAGAACGACTTGGGTCCCACCTTGAAGCGCAGTCCCTCCATCTCCTCGATGATATGATCCTTGCCGCAGTAGCAGACCGGGTCGAGGTCGCCCACCGAGTCGTTGAACTTCGTATTGACGATATAGAACAGGGAGGTGATCTCCGGGAATTTGGCCGCCAGATGGTCCATCAGGGCCGTGATGCGGGGCCGGTCGTCGCTGTTGAAGACCACGATCACCATCACCTCGCCCGTCGAGGCCGTGCGGACGATCATGTTGCGCATCAGCCCCTCGTGCGAACGGGCGTTGTGGAACGTATAGCCGTTCTCCACGCAGAACCGCTTGGCCTCCATGCGGATGCCGTTCGACGGGTCGGGCTGCAACCAGCATTTGCGGATGTCCAGCACCTTGTCGAACATCCCCGGGATGTGGAATCCCACGGCCGGCGCGTCGCCGATGTCGCCCGCCGACTCGATCTCCTCGCGCGTCAGCCAGCGGCGGTCGGCGAAGGTGAATTCGAGTTTGTTGCGGTAGAACTGCGTCTCGGCCGAGCCGAGGCAGGGCGCGATCTCCGGCAGCTCGATCTTGCCGATGCGCGTCAGCTGGTCACGGACCTGATCGGTCTTGAAGCGCAACTGCTCCCCGTAGGGCAGGTTCTGCCACTTGCAGCCGCCGCAGACGCCGAAATGCTCGCAGAACGCCTCGGCCCGCAGGGGCGATTTCCTCACATAGCGGACCACGAAGCCCTCCATGAAGCGGCGACGTTTGGAGCGGATCTGCACGTCGACCACGTCGCCCGGAACGGTCAGCGGAACGAAGACCACCACGTCGTTCCAGCGGCCCATGGCCTTGCCCTCGGCCGCGAGGGTCGTTATTTCAAGCCCCTCGACGAGGGGATAGTTCGCTTTCTTTCTTGCCATCGGTTTTTAACTTTGCGTGCAAAGTTAAAAACAATTCATAATTCAAAATTCATAATTCAAAATTATTTCCCCGCAAAACGTATCGGAGCCATCATACGGAACCGTCAACGCTTAATTTTTCATTTTCAATTTTTCATTTTTAATTCGGTACTTCGCCCGCACGCCGCCCAGCCAGAAGCCCAGCGCGAAAGGCCCGCCGATCAGCACCGCAAGCGCCAGCACAAGGTAGAGCAGGATTTTGCCGACAAGCCCCGGCACGGCGTCGAGCGTCGTCCGGACCAGTTCGTCGCCCGTCGCCCGCAACTGTTCGACCAACGCCTCGCGCTCACGCGTAACGTATTGCTGCAACTCGCCGCGCTGGCGGTCGAAGTCGGCGAAAGCGTTGTCCACCGAAGCGTTCATCGTCCAGATGAGCTGCGTGGCCTGCCGGTTCAGCTCCTCCAGCACCTTGTCCGAAATCTCGGGCAGGTGCTCGGCGACGACCACGATACGGTTGAAACTGCGTTCCAGCGAATCGAGCTGCGCCCCGACCTGCAGGCGCAGGCTGTCCTGCCGGAGCCGCATCTCGAAGATGTCCTTCGACCAGCTCACGCTGTTGGTCACCTGCTGGGTCTGGCCGCTCAGCCGGTCGTTGACGTCGGCCAGCACTTCGGCGATCGAGCCGGTGGCGTAATCCTGTTCGACGCCGGCCGCCCGGAGGTATTCCAGCCACGCGAGGGTCGTGTTGTCGGTCTCGTCGCCCTCGGAGGCGGGGTTGTCGCGCACGTAGTCCGTAACGAACCGCTCCATCAGCGCATAGCGGTCGTCCGGAAGCACCTGCCGGGCGAGCCTTCCGGCCCGGCGGTCGAGCCGCAGGGCGGCGTCGCGGGCGATGTCGCTCTGAAGACCGAACAGCAGCGAATCGGGCGCCTGGGCGAAACCCTCGTTCATGCGGCGGCACAGAATCCACAGGTCGGCCAGCGCCACGTCGGGAATGCCCTGCATGGCGGCGGTCACCCCGGCGCGCGTGGCGCGGATCTTCCACCGCACGGCCGCTACGCGCACATTCACGTCGGGCGACGCAGCGACGATCGAGTCGGCCGCACGGGCCACCTCGCCGGCCATGTCGTAGTAAAAGCCGCGCGTCATCGTCCGCACGTTCATCTGCTCCTTCGACAGAGGGTCGCCCGTGGCCACGGCCACCTTCAGCAGCGAACACCCCGCAAACGACGCCGCGGCGAAAAGCGCGGCCGCCAGTTTCATCCATCCGTTCATCGTCATTCCGTTTACGGGTCCGGCCCGCAATTATCTTTCCAGTTTTTTCACAAAGTCGCGGATGTAGCGCACCGCGACGTAATGGCCCGCCTGGGGCATGTTGCCGTGGTCGAACCCGTCGAATTCCCGGATCTCGACGTCGGGATGCCCCGCCACCTGCATCATGCGCCAGAAATAGGCGTTCTCCTCGTAGCGGCCCAGCATCTCCCGCCCGCGGTCGCCCGAGAGGATCAGGATCGGCGGACAGTCGGGACGTATGTAGTTCAGCGGCGCCATGTCGTCCACGACCACCTGCGTATCGGGAATCCCCATTTCGCGGCGTCGCGCGAAATGGGTCACGACCTGCCCGCTGTAAGGGATCAGCGCCGCGAACGCCGTGTCGGGGTCGATGCCGTAGGGCGCCATCCAGCGTTTGTCCAGCCCGATCATCGAAGTCAGGTAACCGCCCGCCGAATGTCCGGCGATGAAGATCAGCCGCGGGTCGCCGCCGTAGGAAGCAATGTTTTTCACCACCCATGCGGCCGCAGTGGCGGCATCCGCCACGCAGTCGGCGACCTTCACGCGCGGAGCGAGGCGGTAATCCACGCCCACCACGGCGAATCCTTTGCCGCACAACGCTTTCGGAATCTCGCGCCGCCCGCCGGTCAGTCCCCCGCCGTGGAACCACACGACGGTCGGAAATCCCTTCCTATCCGCCGGCCAGCAAATGTCCAGCCGGCAAAGCGAATCGACATAGCCGTCGCCCGCCGCGTCGCGGTAGGCGATGCCGGTTTCGGTCCGGCAGGCGGCCGTCTGGGCCGAAATCCCCGTGCAGAGCAGGGTCAGAGCCGCGAAAAGCGCAAAAAATCGTTTCATGGAATCAGGTCGTTTTGGGTCATAAAGATAGGTAAAATCCCGTAAAAAACACTATCTTTGCAAAACCGACTGCATTAAAACAGCCATCATTATGAAAATCGCCTGCCTGCAATTCAATCCGATACAGGAAAACACCTACGTCGTCTGGGACGACACCAAAGCGTGCATCGTCATCGACGCCGGAAACAGCAACCCGCGCGAGGACGCCGCGCTGGACAACTTCATCGCCGAGCACGGGCTGAAACCCGTCATGGCGGTCAACACCCACGGCCATTTCGACCACACGCTGGGCGTCGAGCACCTCAAACAGCGCTACGGCATCCCCTTCGCCCTCTCGTCGAAGGACCGGTTCCTGCTGGACAACGCAGCGACGAGCGGTTCGGTCTTCGGCGTGAAGATCGGCGCGATGCCCGCGGCGGACCTCGACCTGGACACCCTGTCCGAAGTGCGTTTCGGCAACACCGCCCTGCGCGTGATCCGCACCCCCGGCCACACCCCCGGCCATGTGGCGCTGTACGAGCCGGACTCGAAATCGCTCTTCACGGGCGACACGCTTTTCCGCGAGTCGATCGGCCGCACCGACCTGCCGGGCGGCGACTATTCGTGGATCATGCGCTCGATCCTCGACTCGCTGATTCCGCTGGGCGAGGAGGTGCACATCTATCCCGGCCACGGTCCCGAATCGACGATCGGCCACGAAACGCTCTACAACCCCTTCATCGTCGAGGTGCTGAACGAGGAGGTCAACTACCGGAACTAAAAATTAAAAATTGAAATTGGGGAAATTCATCCATAAGATTCTCTACCGCACCCTGCCGTTAGAAGGCTACCTGCGCGCCGTGAGCCGGCTGTTCTTCCTCTGGCAGCGGATGGGCATCGGACGCGAGGCCCCTGCCACGGAGTACGTCTACCACCTGCCGAAGCTGGTACGCGCGGGCGACACATGCATCGACATCGGCGCCAACCTCGGCTACTACGCCCGCACGATCTCCCGCCTCGCAGGCCCCGCGGGCAAGGTCTACGCCGTGGAACCGGTGGCCCCGATCCGCAAGGTGCTGAGCCGCAACCTCCGCCGCTGCGCCAACACCGAAATACTTCCCTACGCCCTGGGCACGGAGTCGAAACCCATCGTGATGGCCAACGACTCGGCGCGCGAGACGGGCTACTTCGGCACGGGGCAGAACTTCGTAAACGACGCCGGCGGCCGAGCCGACGTGGAGTTCACGGCCCAGATGCGCCGCGGCAGCGAACTGTTCGGCAAACTGGAGCGCCTCGACTTCATCAAATGCGACATCGAGGGTTACGAGGTCATCGTGATGCGGGAAATGCGTCCCCTGCTGGAGCGTCACCGCCCCACGGTGCTGATCGAAACGGGCGGCGAAAACCGCCCGCAGATCGTCGCGCTCTTCACCGGACTGGGCTACACGGGTTACACGCTCGACCGCGGACGGGAGATCCCGCTGACGGACGACTCGTCGAAAGACATCATCTTCCGCCCCGGAAACTGACTATGAATGGTAATTATATTTTGCTCCGAGGGTCGGAAGCTCCGATTTTGCCGCACAGCGGCACCAAGCCCTTCCCCGAGGGAAGGGTTTGGGATGGGGTCAGACTTGCAAACGGCGTCGAAGACGACGAATACGGCGATCGGGAACCAGAATCAGAGCAGAATAACAACTTGATTACTTTATGAATTATGAATCGCCATGCGCATTGACATCATCACCTCGGTTCCCGAACTCCTGACCTCGCCGCTCAACGAGTCGATTCTCAAGCGGGCGCAGGACAAAGGGCTGGTCGAAATCGTCGTCCACAACCTGCACGACTACGCCCACGACCGCCGCAAGACCACCGACGACTATCCGTTCGGCGGCGAGGCGGGAATGGTTATGAAGTGCGAACCGGTCTTCGAACTGGTCGAGAAGCTCCAGTCGGAACGGCCGTACGACGAAATCATCTACACCTCGCCCGACGGCATCCGCTACGACCAGCACGAGGCCAACCGCCTCTCGACACTGGAAAACATCATCATCCTCTGCGGCCATTACAAGGGTATCGACCACCGCATCCGCGAGCACCTCATAACGCGCGAGATCTCGATCGGCGACTACGTGCTGACGGGCGGCGAGCTGGCGGCCTGCATCATCGCCGACTCGGTCGTGCGGATCATCCCCGGGGCCATCGGCGACGAGGCGTCGGCCCTCACGGACTCGTTCCAGGACAACCTGCTGGCTCCCCCGGTCTACACGCGGCCGGCGGAGTTCCGCGGCTGGCGGGTCCCCGACGTGCTGCTGTCGGGCAACTTCGCCCAGATCGCCAAATGGCAGGACGACGAGGCCTACGAGCGCACGAAGCGCCTGCGCCCCGACCTGCTCAACGAATAGCAGCCCCCTTACGCTCCCGCACTTTTTGATTTTAGAGGAGCGGATTTTGACATAACGAAGGCCGACGCAGAAGGGACATACCAGTGTATTTCCCTTTTGCGAAGGACGAGGCAGGGCAAAAGGCGCCCTATAAAATCGAAAAGATGAAATACTACCTCATCGCCGGGGAGCCTTCGGGCGACCTGCACGGCGCAAACCTGATCCGAGGGCTGCAAAAAGCCGATCCCGGGGCGGAATTCCGCTTCTGGGGCGGGGACTGCATGGCCGCGGCGGGCGGCGCGGAGAATCTGCGCAAACACTACCGGGAGACCTCGTTCTTCGGCATCGTGCAGGTGCTGAAGAACCTCGGGACCATCCGGCGGCAGATGCGGGAGTGTCAGGCCGACGTGGCGGAGTTCGCCCCCGACGTGCTGATTCTGGTGGACTATCCGGGATTCAACATGAAGATGGCCCGCTGGGCCAAAGAGCACGGTATCCGCACCTTCTATTACATCGCCCCGAAGGTCTGGGCGTGGCGCGAATGGCGGGTGAAGGCGATCCGCAGATACGTCGACCGGCTCTTCATCATCTTCCCCTTCGAGCGCACCTATTTCCCGAAACACGGCATCACGCCCGTTTTCGAGGGCAACCCGCTCGTCGACGCCATCGAGGCCCGGCGGACGACGCTCCCGACGCCCGAGGAGTTCCGCCGCCGCAACTCCCTCGACCAACGCCCGATCGTCGCCCTGCTGGCCGGCAGCCGCCGGAACGAGATCCGCGACAACCTGCCGCTAATGGCCGCGCTGTCGCGAAAATTCCCCGAGCGCCAGTTCGTGGTGGCGGGCGTCGCATGGCTCGACCGGGCGCTTTACGAACAATACACAGCCGGAAGCGACATCCGCTACGTCTGCGACCAGACCTACGAGACGCTTGCGGCGGCCGAGGCGGCCGTGGTGACGTCGGGCACGGCGACGCTCGAAACGGCCCTGCTGGGCATTCCCGAAGTGGTGGTCTACCGCACGGTGTGGTGGCAGGTCTGGCTGCGGCCCTACGTGCTGAAGGTCCCCTGGGTGTCGCTCGTGAACCTGAACCTGGGGCGCGAGGCCGTCGCCGAGATCATCCAGTCGGATTTCTCGGTCGACCGCGCCGAACGCGAGCTGCGGGCGATCCTGCGCGGCGGCAGCAAGCGCGGAAAGATGCTCGCCGACTTCGGCGAACTGAAAACGATCATCGGAGGCCCGGGAGCCAGCGAACGGTTTGCGGCACGGATGGTCGCAGAACTACACGCACAGAAAATAAAATAGCTTCCGATGAACGACCCGCTCGCTCCTCTGCTCGCCGGAGCATTTGTAATCGTATGCAGCCTGCTGGTCAAACGGTTCCCGATGCTGATCTCGGGTTACAACACCCTGCCGAAGGAGAAACGCAAAAACGTCGACATCGACGGTCTTTCGTCGTTCATGCGACGACACCTGGTGATAATCGGAGGTTTATTGATTTTATTTACAACAATACTCGAACTGACCGGCCAACAGGAGGCTTTTTCCATAATCCTCGCTGTCTACCTGCCGGTTTACGTGATCTGGATGGTGGTCCGGGCACAGCGCTACGACCACAATAAATAAGGAGAGAGCATGAAAATCATCTGCATAGGCCGCAACTACGCCGAACATGCCGCCGAGTTGCACGAACAGCTCAACGACAGCGGGAAACTCCCCGAGGAACCGATGTTCTTCCTCAAGCCCGACACGGCGCTGCTGCGCAACAACGACCCGTTTTACATCCCGTCGTTCTCGCAGGAGGTGCACTACGAATGCGAACTGGTGGTGCGGATCAACCGCGTGGGCAAGGCCATCGCCGAGCGTTTCGCCCACCGCTATTACGACGAGGTGGGACTGGGCATCGACTTCACGGCCCGCGACCTCCAGCGGCGGGCCATCGCCGAGGGGCTTCCGTGGGAGAGCTGCAAGGCTTTCGACCGCTCGGCGGCGATCTCGCCGGAATTCGTCTCCTTGCAGGAGCTGGGCGGCGACGTGCAGCGGCTGCACTTCACGCTCGACGTGAACGGGGAGCGCCGCCAGAGAGGCGACACGGCGGAGATGCTCTTCACGGTCGACCGGATCATCGCCACGGTGTCGCGGTACATGACCCTGCGCATGGGCGACCTGCTCTACACCGGAACGCCCGCCGGCGTGGGACCCGTCCGCCCCGGCGACACACTGCGCGCTGCGCTCGAAGGACGCGAACTGTTAAATTTCGACATCAGATGAACCTTGAAAAACGATTGTTCCGAAATCGAAAAAAAGCAGAACCGCTCCGTAAAACCTTTCACCTTTAACTTTTCACCTTTATACATGCTGCTCAACGACAAACTCAAACCCTACCGCCTGCTGCTGGCGTCGCAGTCGCCACGGCGACGGGAGCTGATGACCGGCTGCGGGTTGCCCTACGAGCTGGCCGAAAAATTCGACTGCGAGGAGACCTATCCCGACGACCTTCCGCTTATCGGCGTTTCGGAGTACCTCTCGACGCTCAAAAGCGAAGCCTATCCGGTTCCGTTGCTCGAAAACGACATCCTGCTCACGGCCGACACCGTCGTGCTGGCCGGCGGCGAATTCCGGATGAAGGCCGAAGGCTCGACATGGCACGGAGGAGAGATTCTCGGCAAACCCCGCGACCGCGACGACGCCCGCCGCATGCTGAAAATCCTGTCGGGCGCGCATCATCTGGTCACAACCGGCGTCACCCTGCGCTCCGCCGCGCGGATGACCCACTTCACTTCGCTGACCTATGTCTGGTTCCGCACGCTCACCGACGAGGAGATCGCCTACTATGTCGACACCTTCCAACCCTTCGACAAGGCCGGGGCATACGGCATTCAGGAGTGGATCGGCTACGCCGCCATCGAGCGCATCGAAGGCTCGTTCTACAACGTCATGGGACTCCCCGTCCAGAAAGTATACACCGAATTAGATAAATTTTTGAATCCATGAAACGCACCCTGCTGACCCTGCTCGCCGCCCTCACCCTCCTGCCTGCGCTAGCCGACGAGGGCATGTGGCTCCCGAGCCTGATCTCCGAACGCATCGACGACATGCGCTCGAAAGGCTTCCGCCTCACGGCCGAAGACATCTACTCGATCAACAAGGCCTCGATGAAAGACGCCGTCGTACTCTTCAACGGCGGCTGTACGGGCGAACTCATTTCGCCCGAAGGCCTGCTGCTCACCAACCACCACTGCGGCTACGACGCCATCCAGAAACATTCGACCGTCGAGCACGACTACCTGACCAACGGTTTCTGGGCCATGTCGCGGGCCGAGGAGCTGCCCAACGAAAAACTCTGGGTTCGCTTCCTCGTCCGCATGGAGGAGGTGACCGACCGGATCGCCGCGGGCGAGACGGCCGCGCAGATCGTCGAAAAAGCCAAGGCCGAAGGCACGGGCTACAAAGCCTCGGTCGAACAGATGTACTACGGCAACCAGCAGTTCCTGTTCGTCTACGAGCAGTTCGACGACGTGCGCCTGGTGGCCGCGCCGCCCTCGTCGATCGGCAAGTTCGGCGGCGACACCGACAACTGGATCTGGCCCCGCCACACGGGCGATTTCTCGATGTTCCGCGTCTACGCTTCGAAGGACAACCGTCCGGCGGCCTACTCACCCCAGAACGTCCCCTACCGTCCGAAAAAACACTTCAGCATATCCACGAAAGGGGTTAAAGAGGGCGATTTCACGATGATCTACGGTTTCCCGGGCAACACGCAGGAGTACATCCTCTCCGACGCCGTGGCCTACATCGCCGAGCGTTCCGACCCGGCCAAGATCGCCATCCGCACGGGCCGTCTCGACATCATCACCAAAGCGCAGGAGTCCGACCCCGCGCTGCGCATCCACTACGCCGCCAAGCACGCCTCGATCGCCAACGCCTGGAAAAAATGGCAGGGCGAAGCGCTGGGCATCGACCGCCGCGGAACCGTCGCAGCGAAATTCGATTACGAGACGCAGTTCGGACTGTGGTCCGTGGGACGTCCCGAATACGCCGGCGTAGTGATGGGCCTGCGCGTCGAATACGACCGGATCATGGACGCCTATTTCGCTTACGAAATCACGCGCGAAACGCTCTCGACGCTGCCGGCAGCCTACACCCCCGAAGAACGGGCCGAGGAGTGCTTCGCCCGGCGCAAGTTCGCCGAGCAGGCGCTCTGGCGCCATGCGTTCCGCGAATACGGCCGTTGCCCGAAGGTTTACCGCACGCCCTCCTACGCCGAAGGCATGGCCCGTTACAAATCGCCGGAAGCCTACGCCGACGCTCTTTTCGAGGCCGTATGGGAAGGCTCCGACAGCGTGGCCATGCAACCCGCAGTCAGACTGCGCGAGGAGACCAAACGCATGCTCGACCACATCTCGTGGATGCTGGGAACCAAGTCGCTGCGCAACCTCAACAGCAAAATCCTCAACGAACTTTATACTACTTATATAAAGGGTCTGCGCGAATGGGACCGCGAGCGGGCCTTCTATCCCGACGCCAACCTGACGCTCCGCGTGGCCTACGGCTCCGTGGCCGGATACGAGTACGCCGACGGCGAATACCACAAACCGCAGACGACGCTCGACGGCATCATCGCCAAGGACAATCCCGAAATTTACGACTACGACATTCCGCAGTCGCTGCGCGACCTCTACGCATCGAAGAACTACGGCCGCTGGGGCACGGTGATCGACGGCCGCAGGACCGTGCCGGTCTGCTTCCTGGCGACGAACCACACCACGGGCGGCAATTCGGGATCGCCGGTGCTGAACGCCGGGGGCGAACTCATCGGCATCAATTTCGACCGCACGTGGCGTTCGACGATGAGCGACATCGCCTTCGACCCTGCGATCTGCCGCAACATCGCCGTGGACATCCGCTACGTGCTGTTCGTCGTGGACCGTGTCGGCGGAGCGGGCTACCTGCTCAAGGAGATGACGCTCAAATAAAGCATTCCGGGACCGCCGCAGAACGACCCGGGCGGTCCCCATGCAAATTTTGTCGTTTTTTCCGCAAAAATTTTGCGAATCGCAAAATAGTGCCTATATTTGCACTCCCGAAAGTTGATTCGGGAGAGCAATGCCCAGGTGGTGAAATTGGTAGACACGCTACTTTGAGGGGGTAGTGAACAATTACGTTCGTGCAAGTTCGAGTCTTGTCCTGGGCACACGAAAACAAAACCGCAGCTGATTGTCAATCGGCTGCGGTTTTTCATTTTCGTTTTGTTCGCCCACCCCCACTTGCACCGCTCGTCACATTGCCCCGGCCAGCGCCCGGGCAACAAGGGCCGGCGCATGGCGATTCACGCCGCAAGGGCGCATGAGATCGAATCGCACGCACATCGTTTCAGTCTGAAGGTTCTTACGCGTGCGACTTCTTCGAGACGAACAGCGCGAGGATGAACGACAGGGCCGAGGCTGCGATCCAGAAGACGATCGCCGTGTCGAAGTCGTAGGACGTGACACCGTCGGTGACCGTCTTGCCCGAATTGATGAGCCATCCGCTGACGATGTCCTGCAACCCGGCGCCGACGTAGCTGGCCATTCCGACGATGCCCAATGCGGCGCCCGTGGCTTCGCGCGGCACGATGTCGATGGCCATCAGCCCTCCGAGGAAGCAGATCAGCACCCCGATGGCCATGCCGAATAACACCATGCTCAACAGGTTGACGAACATGCCGTCGCCCGAGTAGAGGAACAGGCACAGGGCGATGGTGTTGAGCACGCCGAATCCGAAAGCCAGCACGTTGCGGCGTCCGTGGAACAGCGTGTCGGACAACCATCCCGAAAAAACCGTTCCGACGATCCCCAGCAGGGCGTTGACCGAGATGACCTGCGTGGCCGTGGCCAGCGAATATCCCTTGACCTCCTGCAAAAACAGCACGCCCCAGCCGTTGATAGCGTAGCGCGAGACGTACATGAAGGCGCTCGACAGCGCCAGCACCCAGACGAAGGGGTTGCGGATGACCGAACGCTGCAATTCGGAGGTGGACCCGTGGTCGTGGCTCTGCTCGGGGGCCTCCTCGCCGGTCAGCACCTCGATCGGGGGCAGGCCCTTCGATTCGGGGGTGTCGTGGAGCAGGAAGACGATCACCAGCACGCCCAGCACCCCGGCCAGGGACGATCCGACGAATCCCCACTGCCAGCCGAAGATGCCGACGACAGCTCCGACGAAGAGGAACGAGAGGAACTCGCCGAGGTTGTGGCTGGCGCTGAAAAATCCGTAGTAGGTGCCGCGCTTGCTCAAAGGATACCAACGCGAAAGGGCGATGATCGCCGGGGGCGCGCCCATCGACTGCGACCACCCGTTGACGCCCCACATCACGGCGAAGGCCACGAAGAGCGTCATGTTGCCGACCATGCCCCCGCCGTTGGCGAAGCCCAGCGCCCCGACCAGCAGGTTGGCGACGGCCGAGACGCACAGTCCCGCGGCCATGAAACGCTTGATGTTGCTGTGGTCGGAGAGGAATCCGTTGACGAATTTGCCGATGGCGTAGACGAACAGCAGCGCCGAGCCGATGATGCCCAGCTGCGTGGCGTCGAGCGCCCCGCTTTCGAGGATCGGCTTCTTGACCACGTTGAGGCTCGTGCGGCAGACGTAATAGAGGCTGTAACCGACCGTGCCGGCGATGAAGCTCTGGAAACGCAGCTTCTTGTAGAGTTTCATGCGCACCGCGTCGTCGCCCGTGAAGGGCGCCGAAGGCGCGCTTTTGCGAAAGAAAGAGAGTATGTTCATTCGTTTGTTCGGGAATAGTTTCAGGTTACGGTGAATTTTACTTGGTGAAGGCCAGCTCGACCTTCACCGGGAAGTGGTCGGACGGCGTGCGGGCGCGGAACGGTTTCGCGCTGCCCGCGGGTTCCTCCGAGCGGTAGGTATCCGTGAGGATGCCGTAGCGCAGCACCCGGAAGCCGGACGTCACGAAGACGTAGTCGATGTGGCGGAAGGTCTTGCGGTCGGGGTCGAAGCCGTTCTCCGTGCCGGTCCAGGCGTATTTGATCTCCGCCAGGTCGAACGTGTCGTACAACAGCCCCGAGTCGTGGAGCACGGCGTAGCTCTCGCTCGTCTCGCCGACGTTGAAATCGCCCGTGAGCACGGCGCGTTCGCCGCGGCACATCGTCCGGATCTTGTCGAGCGCCAACCGGCAGCTCTCGGACTGCGCACGCTCGCCTTTGTGGTCGGTGTGCAGCGTGAAGAACCAGAAACGCTCCTTGGTTTGGCGGTCGAGGAAACGCCCCCAGCAGCAGATGCGGACATACTTGGCGTCCCAGCCCCTGTTCGGGCGCGAGGGGTCCTCGGCGAGCCAGAAATGGCCCGAGTCGAGCAGTTCGAAACGCTCGCGCTTGTAGAACACCACGGAGTATTCGCCCGCCTCGGCGCCGTCGTCACGCCCGACGCCCGTGTAGCCGTAGCCGGGAAGCGCCCCCAAAAGGTCCTCCAGCTGGCTGTGGAACACCTCCTGGGCCCCGAAAATATCGAAATCATGGAAGCGGACGAGCGACGCGATCACCGGCAGGCGTTGTTGCCAGCCGTCGCCCCGGGCGTCGTCGCCGGCGTTGAGCTGCCGCACGTTGTAAGTTCCCGCCGAAAGGGTCTGCGCAGCGGCGGGGAACGCCGTTACGGACGCAACGGCGCAAAAAAGCATAAAAAGTTTCTTCATATCATTTTTTTCAGTTTGTCGTTCGTTTCACTCCGAATCCGCCCAGTATCCCTTGAACTGCGGCGAGCGGCGGAACCAGCGGATAGAAATCGAAATGTGTTTTTCGACCGTACGCTGCGCAATGTGCAGCGTCTCGGCAATCTCACGGTTGGTAAGCCCGTCGATGCGGCTCATGCGGAAGATGCGCGCGGTCTGGGGCGGAAGGCGGTCGCACAGCGCCAGCACCTCCTCGACGAGCAGCGTGGCCAGCGGCGATTCGTTGGGGGCGTCGAGGAAGTCGCGCATGGCGAGCGTCTCCCACACCCGGGTCTCCTGCAATTTGTTCAAATCGACGCTGTTGTAAAGTATCTTGTTCTGCCGCAGCCAGTTCAGACACTCGTTGTGGGCCATCGAGAAGAGGTAGGCCGGGACCTTGGCCCGGTCGAGGCAGGGCCGCCGCTTGAGGAACTTGTAGAAAATCTCCTGGATGATGTCGTCCGCAAGGTCCCTGCGGTCCGTCACGCCGTTGACATAGGCGCACAACCGCGGATAAAGAGCTGTGAACACCTCTTTTACCTCCCGTTCGGTATATCCGAAATATGTGGTTCCGGAGTAAAACATCCAATCTTACAGGTTCCGACCCGCCGGGCCTCCGGCTAAAGGCCGGGTCCGGAGCGGTTTACGGCGACAGTATCCAAAATCATACCTTACCAGCTTACGCGTTCCACATAAGTCGTCCCGAAACGATCGGTCACACGGACCTCGCCCGCCTTTACGCCCGGTTCCGGCCTGATCCGGAACATGTGGAACGACTTGGCCGGCTGACAGTATTTCCGGGTGGTCTTGTTGGTCACCGTGGCATAGAGGTCCACGTAATCGGGGTCGAACTCCTCGCATGGCTCCATTTCGCCCGCCTTGACGCCGTCGACCCACCATTCGACAGGCCCCCAGGCATCGTCCCAGGTCCAGACGTTGGCCAGCACGTAGTCGCTTCCGGTCCGCACGGGCGAATAGAGGCGCATCTGGTGGTTGCGGTCCTTGCCGCAGGAGTGGTAATACCACGACACATCGCCGCCGTCGACATCGACGATCATGTAGCCCTGGGGCGTGCCGTCGTTGTTGAGGTGCTTGTTCAGACGCAGCGAACCGGTCGAACGCGTGACGGTAACGGCCGTCAGGTTGTCGATCTTCATCTGCTCCGAACGGTTGTAGTTGTAGATATATGTGTGGTGGTTGTGCCCGGCCCACGAATAGACATTCTTGAACTTGAGCAGTTCGTCGCGGTAAACCGGGTAGTTCTTGTTGCGGGTCGAGAAGCTGCTGTGCTTCTTGAACATCTGCGAATGGGCGCAGATCATAATCGTCTTGTCCTTCGGCACGTAGCTCAAATCCTGCCTGAGCCAGTAGGCGATCTCGTCGCTCAGGCCCAGTTCGTAGGACTTCGTGGCGTCGTCGCGCCCGTAGAGGATGTTGTCCACGAAGACGTAGTGCATGTCGCCGATGTTGGCCGAATAGCAGGTCGGACCGAGATACATCTCGAAATAGACCGTCCCCAGCGAATCGCTCAGGATCGTCGTCTGGTCGTGGTCGTGGTTGCCGATGACGTTGAAGGTCGTCGTGTTCACCCGCCCGGTGTTGTCGATATAGGCGTTGTAGACGTTCATGTCGTTGTAAACCAGGTCGCCGAGGTTGATGCCGTAGCACGGGGTGGTGATCGTACTGCGCATGCGGATCATGTCGGGAATGACCACCGACCGGTAGGCCTCGGCCGATCCGTCGACGCCGTAGTTCTTGATCTGGGGGTCGCCCTGCACCAGCAGCGTGTGGTGCACGGCGGGAACCAGGCGCGGTTCGAGCACGAAATCGGCCTTCACCTCCTTCTGGAAGCGGTCGATGCGCCTGAAGAACTGCGGACAGCCGTGGCGCGCCGGAATTTCGTACTCGGCCGGAACCGACACGAACACGAAGCGGCGCAGTTCGAGGTCGCTCGTCAGCGCATAACGCCCGTCGGCGTCGGTCTGCGTACAGTTAAACCCGTCGCTCACCACGACGCCCTCGATGGGCAGTCCGCCGGTCGAGGTCACACGGCCCGTCACATTCGGAACCTGGGCATAGGCGGCGCAGCAGAGGAGCGTCGCCCAGGCATATATGATCAAACGTTTCATAGCTTCACTTTTTTAGTTGTTTCCGTCCCAGTAATAGCAACTCGCACGGTCCACGACCGCCTTGTTTTTCACGACGTTGCGCCCGGTGATGAACTGGTCGAAGTTTTCGGGCGCAGCCTTCGGAGCCGCATCGCGGCCCTGCGCCGCCGTGCCCACGCCTCCGCCGACGCCGCACGACGCGACTCGGTCGCTCTCGGTGCGGCCTTCGCCGAGGATCGACCCGGCCAGTCCGAACATACCCTTGACCACGCCGCCGTTGCGGCAGGATTCGATGCGGGAGTTCCCGCCGTTCCACGTCGTCGCGGCGATGCCGCCCGCCTGACCTTTCGATCTGGCGAGCACGTCGCCCCGGTTGGTGCATCCCCGGACGGAACCGTTTTCGAACGCCGCGACGATGCCGCCCAGCAGCGCCCCGCCCCCTTCGACAGAACCGAGATTCTCGTTGCCGGCGAAATCGCAGTAGCTGGCGAACCCGCAGATGCCGCCCGCACGTCCCGATTCGGAGCGTACCCGGCCCGTGTTCACGCAGTCGCGCACGTCGGCGCTCACCGCCTCATTGCCGTTGATGAAGCCCACGATGCCGGCCGCCTGGATGCCGCGCGCGCTGTTGCGCGTGTTCTCGCCCAGTCCGCAGGAGACGTCGCCCTCGTTGCGGCAGTCGCGGACCGAAGCGGCGTAGACGGCGTCCCTCTTGGCATAGATGTCGCCCACGATGCCCCCGGCGGTCGAACGGCGGTCGACGCTCGTGCCGTCGAAACGGACGGCGCCCTTGTTGCGGCAGTGCGAAACGACGACGGGACGCCCCGACAGCCCGACGATGCCCCCGACCGAAGCCTGATAGGTGCTGGTCGAGGTCACGGGCGCGAAATTGTCGCAGTCGCCGACGGTCAGCGACTCGTGGGCCGATCCGCAGATGCCGGCCGTGAGGCTGTACGCATGGCCGCGCGTGGTGACCGAGCCGAAATTGTCGCAGCACATCACGTCGCCCTTGGCCATGCCGCAGATGCCGCCCGCCATCTCCTGACAGTAGCGGTCGCTGCCCTCCTCGACGCCGCGCGCCGCGGAGACGATCTCCCCGCGGTTGATGCAGAACTTGGTCTTCACGCGCATGTTGTAGCCCACGATGCCGCCGATGTGCGAAACGATGAACGCGCCCGAATAGCCGACGCGCCCGGTGTTCTCGCACCAGGCCACGAAAGCCCCCGGCAGCGAACGCCCGAGGCTTCCGCCCAGCACGCCGCCCAGGTACATCCGCGGCTCGGCCGTCGGGGCCAGCGACAGGCAGCTGCCCGCCGAGGAGATGTCGCCGCCGTTCTTGCAGCGGATGACGACGTATTTGTTCATGCCGCAGACGCCGCCCACATAGTTGTCGTGAAGCGACCGCGCCGAACGGTGCGCAATCGAGCCGTAATTCTCGCAACGCTCCAGAATGCCGTGGTTCACATCGGCCACGAACCCCGCGTAGAGCGCGTCGTCGCCGTCGTCCGACACCTTCATCGAACAGCTCTCGGCAATCACGAGGTTGCGCACGACGCTGCCTTCGGCGACGAGCCGGAACAGCCCGCCGTCGGTCTTCCAGTTGAGGATCGCGTGGCCCTCGCCGTCGAAGACGCCTTCGAAATTCCCGATCCGCGCAAACCGCTTTATCCCGCTCATGTCGATGTCGGCTTTCAGGTGCACTTCGCCGCGCTCGTCCTGCCAGGCGGCGATGTCGCCGCCCGCATTGACGGCCTCGGCAAAGGCCGCGAGTTCCGCGGCGGAGGAGATGCCGCCCGCCGCTGCCGCCAAAGTTACCGCCGCGGCAAGAAGGGTCAATAACAATTTCTTCATAATCCGGTTAAATTTTCAGGTTCGTTACCATGTTACGGTGGCCGTATAGTGTTCTCCGAAACGGTCCGTCGTCTCGACGGTCGCCTGCGCCGCCCCCGCCGTGGGCAGGATGCGGAACATGTGCGAGGTCCGGAAAGGCTCGAACGTCGCCGTGGTCTGGACCGAGTTGTAATAGTTGGCCATCCGGACGAAAGCCCCGTCGTAAACGGTCACACGCTTCATTTCGGCGTCGCTTTTGCCGCTGTCCGTATAGCGGACGGCCCCCCAGCGGGCGTCGTGGTTCCAGACATTGGCGTAGACGTATCCGTCGCTGTACCAGACACCGGGAGCGTAAACTCGGATCTGATGGCTGCGATCCAGCCCCGAAGGTACGTCATTTTCATAAGAATAAGGCTTATAGTACCAACTGACCGCCTCCCCGTCGACCTCCACGACCATATAGCCCCGCGGCGTTCCGTCGCTCGACATGCTTTCGTTGAGCCACAGCGCCCCGGTCGAACGGGCCAGGATGTGCGATTCAACGTTGGGAAATTTCGGCGCCGGCTCCTCGGCCGAATAGGCGTAGTTGAAATTGATGTGCGAGTGGCCCGCCCAGGAGTGCACGCAGCGGTACTGCGCCAGGCGCGAGGCGTAGTCCGGCCCGTGCCTGTCCCGGTCGGCAGGCTCGGAGTCGGGCTTGCGGAACATCGAACTGTGGGCGCAGAGCATGACGGTCCTGTCCTTGTCGACGTACTTCAGGTCGTTGCACAGCCAGCTGTACGCCTCGTCCGAAAGCCCGTCGCTGTAAGCCCCGACGTTGTTCGGATCGAGCGTGTTGTTCTTCATAACGATGTTGTCGAGGAAAATGAAGTGCAGTTCGCCCAGTTCGACCGAATAGCAGGTCGGACCGAGGTACTCCTCGAACTTCTTCACCGCCTCGCGGTCGGTAGCCGCGTTCTGCACGTGGTCGTGGTTGCCGATGACGCTGAACACCGGGAAATCGAAATCCGCAATTCCGGCGCAATAGGTCGGATAGAGCGACATGTCGTTGTGAACCAGATCGCCCAGCGAAATGCCGTAAACCGGACGGTCGGTGATCGACGCGGCCGTCTCCCGAAGATCGCGGCACATATCTTCGTACATGTCGATCGAATGAAACGCGAAATTGTCGTAGCGCGCGCTGCGCGAACGGATCTGCGGATCGGCCGTCATCAGGACCGTGTAACGCGAAGCCGCCTTCCGGCGGGCCTGCAACGTGAAGTCGGCCTCGAATTCGGTCGCCCCCTCCGGAATGCGCCGCCAGAACTGCGGAATGCCGTTCTTCACAGGGATTTCGTATGCCGCGGGAATGGTCACCTGCACGAAGCGCCGTTTCGAAAGGTCGCTTTCGAGCGCATAATACCCCGACTCGTCGGTCAGCGTCGTCAACAGTCCGTCGCTCACGACCACGCCTTCGACAGGCAGGCCCCGCTGGTCGACGACCGTTCCGGTGACGGTCGCATTCCCGCCGTTCGGACCGGTTCCGCCCGGCGCGTCGTCACCGCCGCAGGCGACCGGCAGCCATCCAACAAAAAGCGCAAATATCAGTTTTCTCACCATGCGTCACATCTCTAAAAACGGGGACGGAACGGAGGCTTCCGCCCCGTCCCCGACCCACTAACCGTTTATTTTCCGTCCCAAAGCGAGTTGCCCGAACCGGTGAAGTTCGTGTCGCTGCATATGTTTTCGAGTTTCATCTCGAAGGTATGGGCGTCGTCCGCACCCTTGAGCTGTCCGCCGAACCCGCAGTTTTCGATCACAGTCCCCTTCACCGAAACACCGGCGATGCCGCCGCTGGTCAGGACCTTGTACTCGGGTTTTGCCGTGCTGCCGTAAATCTTGGGGTAGACGACCCCGTAATGCTTGCTGCCGCGGACTGCGGAGTTCTCGCCCAGATCCCCGACGATGCCGCCGGCCTTGACCGTCACCGCATCGCCCGTACCGTCGGCAAACACCAGCGCCTTGTTCAGGCAGTCCTCGATCTGCGCATTGAGCACCTGTCCCGCTATACCGCCCGTAACGCCGTTGCGGTTGGAGGTCGGGAAACTGCTCGTGTTCGTGCAGTCCCTGATCCCGACGCCGTCGGCATAGGCCACCACGCCGCCGCCGATGCCGCGGTAAATCGGAATCAGCCCCGAGTTGGAGCACGACGAGATGACGTTGGGTTCGCCCAGGGTAGAGGCCGCGCCCACGATGCCGCCCGTGCAGTTCGTCCGTTTGGCGCTTTCCGCGGCATCGAAGTCGATGTTGTTGTTATAATAGTCATTGTTGACCTCGCCGCTGTTGGTGCAACCGGAAACCGAAGCCGCCGACTCATAGATGTAGCCGACGATGCCGCCCACATAGGCGGGCATGCCGTTGCTGCGTACCGTCGTGCGCTCCTGCTTGACGAGGGCCAGGTTCTTCGACCCGGCGACCGACGCTTCCGCATAGGTCTTGCCGATTTCGCCGAGCAGGCCGGAAATACCGCCCGCACAGCGCACTTTCCAGGCGATGGTTCCTCCCGCGGCAGGACTGGCGGACACCGTGACGGCGCCCGAGTTGACCGTATTGGAGACCTTGCCGAGCTGCTGTCCGACCACACCGCCCACGGCAACGATGTCCTCGGTGCTATACTCCATCTGTTCGATCGTGACGGCGCCCGAGTTGGTCGTATCGCCGTTGCCGGTGAGCGTTCCGTCGATGCGCAGCTGGCCCGCGATGCCGCCGACATAGGCGTAACGGGGACCGAAATACTTCTCTTTCAGCGCGCCGTTCACCCCGTCGGGGTTTCCGGGAACCGAGACCGCAGCCACATTGACCACGTCCGACACAACCCCGTCGGCCGAACCGACGATGCCGCCCATGATGACGAACTTGCAGATCGCCGTGGCGGTCAGATTGCCGCGGTTCTTCGAGCCGGTGAGCGCACCGACCGACTTGCCGGCCACGCCGCCCGCATAGGCATAGCGGCAGGCGTCGCCCAGACGGTTGGCGGAGATCGAAAGGGGCTGTTTGTTGGTGCAGCCCGTCACGGAGCCGTCGGCCCAGCCGACGATGCCGCCGGTGTAGCTCATGTAGCCGGCCGTAATTTGCAGGGCGATCGTCTTGCCGCCCTCGGTGGTGCAGTTCTCGACCGCGCCGCCGGCCCAGCCGACCACGCCGCCCGTGTAGATGCCTGCCGTGTTGACCTTGGGCGTTGCGCCCGAAGAGGAGATGCCGCCCTCGTTGGTACAGCCCGTCACGACAGCCCCGGCCTCCGTTTCGGACACCACGCCGCCGACCGAGATCTTGCTGCCGACGACATTGCCGCTCAAGGTGACGAACGCCGTATTGGCGCAGTTCTCGACACGTCCGGCGGCGCCGACGAGACCCGCAACGCCGGCAACGCCGCACGCACCGTCCACCGTGGCGGCGGCATCCAGCGTCACGGCCGCCATATTGCGGCAGTTTTTGAGCGTTCCGTTGCAGACGCCGGCGAACGCCGCCGCATAGACATCCTTCGCAACGCTTTTCGCCGTCAGTTTCGACGAGGCGTCGATCGTCAGGTCACGGATCTCCGAACCCTCGGCCATGTGGCCGAAGAGCGGCTGCGCCGTGTTCCAGTTCAGGATCAGGTGCCCGTTGCCGGCAACGACGCCGTCGAACGGACGCTCGGCCGTACCGACGGCCGTCCACGCGACATCCTTCATGTCGACGTCGCCCAGCACCTCGACGGTCCTGCCGTCTTCGCCCGACGTCCAGTCGGAAATGTCGCCCCCGGCGTTGAACGCCTCGGCGAACATCTTCAGGCCTGCGCCCGAAACGATGCCGCCCGCGGGATAGAACGCCTGCCTGATGGCAGGCAGAGCGGTCTGCGCCTCGATGTCCTTGATCGAGAACTCGATCACTCCCTCGCGCTCGGTCTTCGTATCGCTGGGGTTCTCCGCAACGGAGAAAGTGTAGGTCGCCCGCTCCCCGTCCGGCTCGGACACGTAGGTGACCCACGTCGGGCAGGTCACGCCGACGACCGCCTCGGCGGGAGCCACCACATCGAATTTCACCTCGCCTTTGGCCGCGAGATCGAGCTTGCCGTCGGTGTCGAACGGCATATCCGCTCCGAATTGATAAACGGCATATTCGGTGCTGTAACCCACTCCGTCGGTCGGCTCGAGGGTCAGCGTGCCGTAGCGCCCCGCAGCGTCCGTGTTGGCGTCGCAGCGGATGCGGAGCGTCGAGGTGGTCATGCCTTCGGCATCCGGCTCGGAGGTCTCGACGACTTCGCCGTGAATCCACTCCGAATCCACCGGCTCCCATTTCGAAAGGGTTTTGACCACGACCTCGATGGCCTCGGCATCGTTCGGGGCCACCACGGAATAGACCTTGTCGAGGATGAAGATGTTGCCCGACTGATCGACCGTCATCCGGCAGGTGAAAGCGCCCGCCGAAAGGGTCACCACAGCGTCGCGCGACTTGAAGTCTTCGTTGGCGGTCACCTCGACGGTGAATTCGCCGCTGCCCACGTGCGTCGTCTCTTCGTCGACGACACACCATTCGCTGTCGGAAGTCACCGTCCAGTGCACGCTCTCCACGTTGAGCGCCACGGCCACGGTTTTGGTCTGGCTCGAACTGGTCATGCCCCGGGCGGCGTCCCACGTCGGGGTCAGCACGACTTCCAGTTTATCGGGATACGCCGACGTTCCCTCGTCGGACGAACAGGCTGCGAAAACGGCCGTCGCCGCTGCAAATATCAGAAAAATGTATTTTTTCATGTCGTTGGTCTCCTTTTATTTGCGTTTGTTGGTATGATCGGCCCACCAAACGTTCGTGGTCATGTTGTTCGTGCCTCCGAGCCAGCCGTTCACCGCCTCGAAATAGTTGTCCCGGTTGCGGAACTCCTCGTCCGAAGGATAGCGCAGGCGCGTGGGCAGGATGCCGTCGTTGGCAGCCAGCGCCTTGACAGGCATTTCGGGATAACCCGTGCGGCGGTAGTCGCACCACGACTCGATGCCGACCAGGAAATTCGAAATCCACTTCTGGGTCATAATCCGTTCGAGCACCTCCTCGCCGTCGAGCGCGTCGATCGACACCTTCGGATTGGAAAGGAACGGCGTAAGGTCCGCCGATGCATCGTCGGTCCACTCGCAGACAGCCTCGGAAACGGCCTTCACGTAGTACTCCTTCGGGGTTCCGGGAATCCAGCCGCGGTAGGCGGCCTCGGCCCAGATGAACCAGAGTTCCGAGTAGTTCATCAGCGCGAAATGGTCGCGGTCCTGAATCACGTTGCGCCGGTAGTGGCCCGCCGTGTCGTAATAACCCATCAACTCGTTGTAGGTCACCTGCGTCGGCACGCCCACGAGTTTGTCGAAATAGAAATTCGCGCGCGGGTCCTTCAATCCTGCCGACGAGTCGTACATCTCGTCCATCAGCCGTTCGCAGATCATGTTGGCGTTCCAGAGTCCGGCGCGGACGTTGTGGAACGGCGTGTACTGCGCGTTGACATTGGCGTCGAACTTCACGTTGGCGGCGTCCTCACGGCTCTCGAAGACGGGATAGACCGACGGATAGGAGAAAATCTCGTTGAGCTTCGACACGGCGTCGAGACGCTCGCCGGCCGGATCGCTCTCGTCCTTGAGCGCGGCGCGCATCAGCAGGCGGACGTAAAGCGAGTTGCCGAACTTGCGCCACCGGGCGACCTTTCCGTCATACATGTAATCCTCCAGGGCGTCGAAATCCTTGCCTTCGGCCAGCAGTTCGTTGGCCAGTTCGAGTTTTTCGAACATGTCGCGGTAAATCTCCTTCTGGCTGTCGTAGGCCGGGTAGAACTTGCCTTCAGTATACCCCTTGCCGGCCTCGAAATAGGGCGCGTCGCCGAAGGCGTCGGTGATGTGTGAAAGAGTCAGCACCTTGAGGATGCAGGCGATGGCCAGCCCCGTCTTGTCATTGTCCTTCTCGGCCTGCACGCGCATGGTCTCGGCATTGCCGGCCCAGCGGTAGATGTTCTGCCAGAAGTAGTTGATGATCGAGTTGTTGAAACGGTAGTTGTAGATGCGCTCGGCCGAGGTCTGCGCCTGCACGGTGTACTGCATGAGCTGCGAGTTGACGTCGAACGAACGTTCCAGCAGCGCATATTCGAGGCCGAAGGTGATCGGCTGCACGTAGCTCGTGGCATTGGTGGTCTGCAACGCATTCTTGTTCACGTTCATCTCGTCGAAATTGTCGCAGCCCGACAGGGCGAGCGCGCCGAACGAGAAGAGTGCTGTCAGTTTTATAATCGTGTTTTTCATTTTTCGGTTCCTCCAGGGTTAGAAAGTGATCTTGATACTGCCGCCGATGGCGCGGGTTCCGGGCATCTGGGCGATTTCGAAGCCGGGAACGACCGACGAACCGCGCATGAAGGCGCCTTCGGGGTCCCAGCCCGGGAATTCGGACCAGCAGAAGAGGTCGCGTCCGTAGACGGACAGCACGAGGCCCTTGATGAAACCGGTCCTGGCCAGCAGTTTCTTCGGGAATTCGTAGTCGAGGCGCAGTTCGCGCAGTTTGAGGAACTGCGTGCTGACGAAGTTCTGCTCGGCGTTCTGGAACGCGTAGGCCAGACCGTAGTATTCGGTGATGTCGGCTGTCTTGTGCGTGTTCTTCACGTAGTTGCCGTCGGGCAGCAGGTTGACGCCGTCGAGCACCAGTCCGTCGTAACGTCCCGGAAGCGAGATCGTTCCCTTACCGCGCGAACCCAGCAGGGCGTTGGAGTAGGAGTAGACGTGTCCGCCGAACTGACCGTCGAAAGCCACCGAAAGGGTCAGACCGTTCCACTTGACGCTCGTGCCGAAGCCGCCCTTCCAGTCGGGCATGCACTCGCCGATGCGCTGCAAATCGTCGGAATACTGCGGATAGCCGTTTTCGTCGATCACCAGCTGGCCGCTGACGTCGGTCAGCGAACCGTCCTTGCCCACGATGAACGAACCCTCCGGAGCGCGTTTGTAACCCAGGCCGTACATCGTCGAGAGCGATTGTCCCTCGTAGGCCGTCATGTAGGCGTGCGACGAGTAGGAAGCCACGATCCACGAATCGACGCCGTCGCCCAGTTCGAGCACGCGATTGCGGTTGAGCGCCCAGTTGACATAGGCTTTCCACTGCACCTTCTTGGTCTTCACGAGCGTGCCGTTAGCCGAGACCTCCCAGCCCCAGTTGCGGATGCGGCCCGTATTGCTGTAACGGTTCCCGACGCCCGAAGCCTGGCTCACGGGCATGCTCACGATCTGATTCTTCGACTCGCTGTCGTAGTAGGCGATGTCGAGGTTCAGACGGCTGCGGAACAGCCGGATGTCGGCGCCCACCTCCCACGAGCTGACGATCTCGGGCTTGAGGTTGAGGTCGGCCGCCGTGCGGGGAATCTGGAAATTGCCGGCGAAATCCGACGCCGTGAGGTAGTTCGACGTGCGGTAGGGCTTCGTGTCGTTACCCACCTGTGCGAAGCTGCCGCGCAGTTTCACCAGATTGACGATGTCGCGCGCCGTGCCGAAGTCGATCAGTTCGTTGAGCAGCACGCTGGCCGAAACCGACGGATAGAAATAGGAGTTGTTGTCGCTGGGCAACGTCGACGACCAGTCGTTGCGCCCCGTGATGTCGAGGTATACGGCATCGCGCCACGAGAGCGAAACCAGTCCGTAGATGCTGTTGGTCTGACGCTCGTAGGAGTAATTGTTCGTCTTGATGCGGTTGACCGAGTTGGCCAGCGAATAGACGCCCGGCTGCTTGAGCTGCTCGGCGGTCTTGTCGGTCTGCACGAACGAGCGGTTGATGATGCTTCCGCCCAGGTTGGCCGTGATGTTGAAGCCCGCGCCGAGCTTGCGGTCGTACTTCAGCAGGAAGTCGGTCGAGAGTTGCAGCGAGGTGAGTTCCGTCTCGCCGTACATGCCGTATTTCTGCGAATAGGAGCTTTTCGGATGACGGGTCGTGCGCAGGTCGCGCGAGAAGTCGATGCCTCCGCGGAGCATCAGGTCGAGTCCCTTGTAAAGATGGAGGTTCAGCGCCGTGTTGCCGTACATGCGGTCGCGGTCGAGCGTGTTGATCTGCTCGTAGGCCACGAAATAGGGGTTGTTCTTACCGCCCGAAAGGTCGGCGTCCTGCTGGACACCTTCCTGACCGGGATACCAGTACTGCCTGGCCCAGTTCATGTCGATGTTGGGCGCCATGCACCACAGCGAATACATGATCGAGCTGGAACCGTAACCCATCACGGGCAGGTTGTCGTCGTCCTTGCGGTAGTAGGTCAGCGACGTGTTCATCGAGAGCCACTTGTTGACCTTGTTGCTGCTCTTGAGCGAAATCGACTGCTTGGACCACGGCGAGTTGGGAACGATCGACTCGCTGCGGTAATCGGTCACCGAGAACCGGATCGAGTTGTTCTTGTTGATCTTGCCCGAAACCGACAGCGTGTTGGTCGCCGTCCATCCGTTCTGGAAGAAATTCTTGAACCAGTTGCCGTAGCTGACGAACGGCGTCTTGATGCGCGCGCCGTTTTCGTCGACGCCGATGCCGCGGTTCACGTCATAGTACTGATAGTAGAGCGTCCCGTCCATCTTGGGTCCCCACGACGACACGTCGAGCGTGCTCATGCCCTCGCCGTCGACCGGATCGCCGTAGTGGAACCCGTCGTTGCCCTTCGACGAACCCTGTCCGTAGACATACTGAAAATCGGGCGAGGAGTTGATCTGATCGACGACGAAATTCGACGTGAAGGTCACCGAAACGGCACCGTCCTGCCCCTCGCCGGATTTCGTCGTGATGATGATGGCGCCGTTGGCGGCCTCCGAACCGTAGAGGGCGGTCGCCGCGGGACCTTTCAGCACCGTGATGTTCTCGATGTCCTCGGGGTTGACGTCGCCCGTACCGTTGCCGTAGTCGATCGAATAGGCGGTGGACTCGCCCCCGGCCGCCGAGGTGTTGAACATCGGCACGCCGTCGATCACGAACAACGCCCCGTTGTTGTTGAGGTCGATCGACGACTCGCCGCGCAGTGTCACGCGCATCGAACCGCCGCCGCCCGTGTTGGCTTTGGCCACGGAGAGGCCCGCCACCTGGCCCGAAAGGCCCGACATCCAGTTGGACGACGAGGCCGACGACGAAAAGACGTCGCCCTTGACCTTCGTGGCGGCATAACCCAGCGACTTCTCCTCGCGCTTCATGCCCAGCGCCGTCACGACCACGTCGTCGATGGCCTGCGCCGTGCTGACCAGATTCACGTCGATCGTCGTCTTGCTGCCGACGTAGACATCCTGCGTCTTGAAGCCCAGGAAACTGAACGACAGCTGGTCGCTGGGACGCGCCTTGATGCGGTACGAACCGTCACTTTCGGTGACGGCTCCCACGAGCGAACCCTTTACGATCACGCTGACGCCCGCGACGGGCTGTCCGGCATCGTCCCGGACGACGCCCTGAACCAGCGCCGGAGCGGACGGGGAGGCGCTACCCTGCCGCCGGGGGGGGGAGACCGGACGGTCCGCGCCGGCAGCCTGCCCGCCGACGTCCGAAACGGTCCCGGCAGCCTGCGCCTGCGCAGCCGATTTGCCGGCGTTCCTGCGTTTGATCAGGATTTTATCCTCCCGGAACTCATAGGTGAGATCGCTTCCGGCGAAAATCTTCGCCAGCACGTCGGGAACCGGAGCCTGCTTCACGGAGAGCGTCACCGGAGCGGCCTTGCCCACCAACTCGTTGTTGAAGAAGAACGTGTAGTAGGTCTGGGCCTCGATCTTCTTCAGGACCGTGGCCAGCGGCGCCCGCTCGACGGAAAGCGTTACGGTCGCGGGTTTCTCCCCGGCTCCGGAGGCGTGGGCGACGCCCGCAACCGCCAGAAACATCGCTGCAAGACCGCACGCCAGCCAGCGTCGCAGCATCGTACGGCAACCTTCGAATTTGTTAAAATTGCTCATTCATTCAATTGTTTAGGTAGTTTGATAATCCGTGTGTCATTTTCGTTTCGCCCGGGAGAGGAAATACTCCCCGTCGATGTTGGTGATGGAGAGCTTCACCGGCGAGGTCGCGGAAATCATCCGCAGAGCCTCCGGCAGCGTCTCCCGGTCCACCATGCCCGTATATTGCAGGTTGGCGATCTCGTCGTGAATATTGATCTTCACCTGATAATAGCGCGAAAGTTTGTTGGCCACGTCCTTGAGCGGATGTCCCGAAAAGATCAGCCGCCCCTCGATCCAGCCGATCGAATCGTCGACGTGCACCGCCCGCTTGGTGATCGTATTGGCCGTCGCGTCGATCTGCAACTCCTCGTTGGGGTCGAGGATGATGACGTCCTTCCGGACCTGCGCCTGCAAGCACCCCGTATGGAGCGTCACCACGGCGAAATTCTCCCGGGCGTAGGATTGCAGGTTGAACGACGTTCCCAGCACCGTATAGTTGTTGTTGGCGCTGTGGATGATGAACGGACAGTTTTTGTCGGGCGAAATGGTGAAAAACGCCTCGCCGTCGAACTCGATCTCGCGCGTCGCCTTCCCGAATCCCGGGTCCACGGTGAGCGTCGCCTCGGAATTCATGCAGACCTTCGACCCGTCGGGCAGCACGATGTCGAGCCTCTCGCCGCACGCCGTGCGGTATTCCAGGGGCTGTGCGGCGCTGATCTCCGCCCCGGCCCCGGCTTCGGACGCGACATCGAGGGTGCGCTGCCAGAACCACACGGCGCAAACGCCCGCCGCAACCACGGCGGCCGCCGCCACATAGCGCAGGAACCGACTCCGGCGCCGTCCGGCGACCTCGGGGACAGCGAACAGGATCTTGTTGCGGGCTGCGAAACGCGCCCATTCCCGCTCCGCCTTGGCCGACGCGGGCAGCTCCCGTCTGGCGAGACACTCCCTGAAATAAGCCCGGTTTTCATCCGACTCCTCCAGCCATCCCGCCAGCATACCGGCCTCCTCCTTATTCAAAGCGTTGCTCCGGTACGAATTGATCAGTCTGTCTATCTCTTTCTGCATATCATTTACACAAAACAGATTTTTTCTCTTTGTCTTCACCCGGTAGACACGCCTTTTCCGGATACCGACCCCCGCCGTGCGATTTTTTTTCGGAGCGTCCCTTTCCGCCCCCCCCGGAAACCGGAAATCCCCGGGCCGAAGCTCCGGGGATTTTTCCGCTCCCGGCAAACGGGCAGGGCGCCGCAGAAGCGGCTGCGGCTCGTTCGGGCAGTCGTGAAAATTGGGTTTTATGCGAAATTTGCCGTATCTTGCCGAAAATTGGAAACCATGACACAGCAACTGCGATTCATACCGTTCAAATCACGCTCGGACAAGGGCTGGGCCGAAGCATGGGCGCTTTACGAAGCCTCCTTCCCCGACTGCGAACGCTGGGACGGCACGGGTTACGACCGCGCTTTCGGCGACCCGCATTTCGAGGCCGACGGCATCTGGCGCGGCGACGAGTTCATCGGCATCCTCTTCCACTGGAACGCCGGGGATTACCGCTACGTCGAGCATCTGGCCGTCTCGCCCCGCCTGCGGGGACAGAACATGGGTTCAAAAGCCCTCGCGGCCTTTTGCCAAGGGCGGCGCGTCATTCTGGAAATCGACCCGCCGGAGGATGAAATCTCGGTCCGCCGCCAGCATTTCTACCAGCGGCTGGGTTTCGTCGCCAATCCCTACGCGTACATCCACCCCTCGTTCCGGCGGCCGTTCCATCCCCACCGGCTGGTGCTGATGAGCTATCCCGAGGCCCTTACATACGAAGAGGCCCGTGGTTTCGCGGACTTCATTCGGGAACGGGTGCTCCGCTACTCCGAGCACGAGAATCCGGAGCTGCCGAGACTGTAAAGCGGCCGCTACAACATGCCGACCACGTATTTCGTGACGAAGTAACCGCCCGCCACCAGCCAGACGTAGAGCAGGCCGGCCAGCACGAAAGGCCTGGCCCCCGCCTGCCTGAATTTGTCGAGGCTCGTTTCGGTCCCCAGCGCCGTCATGGCCATCGTCAGCATGAAGGTATCGACGTACTCGATGGTCTCGTTGAGCGGAATTTCCCGGACCGTCTCCACCCCGCAGAGGCTTTGCAGCAGCGAATTGAGACCGATGATCCCGATGAACCCGAAGGCGAACCACGGCACGGCGATCCTGCGTTTTCCCGTTTCGCCCCCGGATTCCTTCCGGCGGCCCGCCAGCACGAAGCCCATGATCACGAGCACGGGCGCGAGCAGCATAACGCGGATCATCTTGGTGATGGTGGCCGTTCCGGCGATCCCCAGCGCATCGGTGGGGTCCATCGCGTTGCCCGCCCCGGCCACGTGGGCCACCTCGTGCAGCGTGCTGCCCGTGTAGACGGCCACTTCCGTGTCGGTCATCCCGTTGAGCATGCCCATGCGGTACATGACCGGATAGAGAAACATCGAGAGGGTTCCGAAAATGACGACCGTGGAGACGGCGATGGCGGTTTTGTACCCCTCGCACTTCACCACCGGCTCGGCCCCCAGCACGGCCGCCGCGCCGCAGATGGCGCTGCCCGTCGAAGTCATCAGCGCCGTGTCGCGGTCGATCTTCAGCAGGCGGCCCAGCAGAACGCCCCCCAGAATGGTGACCGTCACGACGATCAGGTCCACGACGACGGCCGGCACGCCCACGGCCGCCACCTGGGCCAGCGTCAGGCGGAACCCGTAGAGGACGATGCCCCAGCGCAGCACCTGCTTCGTGCAGAACCGGATGCCCGGGACCCAGGTTTCGGGCAGCCGGTTGCGCAGGCTGTTGGCGTAGAGCATGCCCAGCACGATGCCGACGATCAAGGGGCTGAACGAGAGCCGTCTGACAACGGGGATTTCGGCGATGTAAAATGCCGCGAACGAAAACAGCGCGATCAGGAGAATTCCGTGCAGGGTGTTCGCCCTGTTACCTTTTTCCAACATATCCTTGCAATTTTAATGACGACCGATAACTTTTGCTTCATTGCGACGGCAAAGGTCGCATCTTTTATCGGGATACGAAACAAGATTTGGTTATCCGGGATAACCTGAAGTTATGACGCAGGGATAAGGAAACCGGGGGCCGGCAATCAGAAATCCGCCCGGGCGAAGTCGATGAACCGCCGCGCCAGACGCGCAGGTTCGGCTTCGGCATGCACGAAAACGAAATCGCGGGAGAGCGTCAGCCCCTCGATGTCGACGATCCGCAGCGCGCCGCTGCGCAGTTCATCCACCACCGAAATCACCGATACGATGGCCATGGCGTCGCTGTTGCGGACGAAGGCCTTGATCCCCTCGGTCGACCCGAGGCGCATCGTCACATCGAACTGCGAGAGACGGATGCCTCTGGCCGCAAGGGCCGCGGCGATCACTTCGAGCGTCCCCGAGCCGCTTTCGCGCAACACCAGCGGGATGCGCGGCAGCTCCTCGGGCGTCACCGTCTCCCGGCGGGCGTATTTCCCGCCCGGACGGGCCACCAGCACCAGTTCGTCGGGCCTGAAAAGCGTGTAGTGCAGCCCCTGCCGGCGGCTGAGGCTCTCGACCAGCCCCAGATCCACGGCATGTTCGCCCAACGCCTGCTCGACCTCGGCGCTGTTGCCCGACGACATCGAGACCCGCACCCCGGGAAAGCGCGCCGTGAAGTGCGCCAGAATCGGCGGAAGGAGGTACTGCGCGATGGTCGTGCTGGCCCCGAGGCGGAGTTCGCCCCCGGTCTGGTCGGCGCAGAGGCTCATCTCGTATTCGAGGCGGCGGTAGTCGTCGAGAAGCCGCCCGGCCGCCTCCAGCATCGTACGCCCCGCATCGGTCAGCTCCAGATGGCTGCCGCGGCGGGTGAAAAGCTGCACCTTATAACGGGATTCCAGCTCGCCGACATGCTTGCTGACGGCGGGCTGCGAAATGTAGAGTTGTTCGGCGGCCCGGGTGAAACTCAACGTCCGGGCCGCGGCGATAAAGACCTTGAGGCGGAAATCGTCCATAAGGCGTCAGCCCAGATGCCCTTCGTCGGCGAACTCCCTGACCGAACGGACGTAGTGGTCGATGGTCTCCTGCATCGAGACGAACGACTTGCCCCCCGCGGCGTTCTTGTGGCCGCCGCCGCTGAAATACTTCCGGGCGAAGAGGTTGACGTCGACGTCGCCCCGCGAGCGCAGCGACACGCGGATGAATTTGCGGTGGGCGAGAAACATGGCCGACATCTTGACCTTTTTGATCGTGAGGGCGTAGTTGACGAATCCCTCGCTGTCGCCCTGCTGGAACTGAAAGCGGCGCATCTCGTTCTCCAGCAAGGACATGTAGGCCACCGTCCCGTCCTGGATCACCTCCATCTTGCGGTTGATGGCATAGCCGAACAGCCGCGCGCGGCCCTCGGTATAGGCGTTGTAGACGCTGTTGTGAATGTCGGGGATCGAGATGCCCTTCTCGACCAGCACGGCCACGGCGCGGAACAGCTCCGGGGTGAGGAACGAGAAGGCGAAATTGCCCGTGTCGGTCATCATGCCCACGTAGAGCGACTCGGCCATGCGGCGTGTGATAGCCCCGGCGCCGCACATCGCCTCGACGATGCTGTACACCAGAAAACACGTGCTCGACGAATCGGGATGCGAGAACATCAAGTCGAAGCCCTCGTCGGGCGAGAGGTGATGGTCGATCAGCACGCGGCGGGCCGTGGTGTTGGCCTCGATGGTGTCGCTGAGGATTTCGAGCCGCGAAACGGCGTTGAAATCGAGGCAGAAGATCATGTCGGCCTCCGCGATGGCGCGCCGTGCGCGCCCTTCGGTGTCGGTCTTGAAGATCACCACCTCGTCGATCCCAGGCATCCAGTCGAGGAAATAGGGGTATTTATTGGGCACGACGCAGGTCACCGCATGTCCCATCGTACGCAGGACCTCGGCCCATGCGAGCGACGATCCGACGGCGTCGCCGTCGGGGTTGGTGTGGGAGACGACGACGATGCGCTGCCCGGGTCGGGCGAGCATCTCCCGCAGACGTTCGATATGTTCTTTCGATAACTTCATTCGGGTTGGTCCGCATTGGTGGACCCGACAAAGATAGAAAAAAACAGGCGATAAACCAACCGGCCTACCGGATATTCAGCAGCACGAGGTTGTCGAGCACGGTTCGCTGGGCCGTACGCTGGAGATATTCGGCCTGCTCGGCCGGAAGCTCCGCGGTGAAAGCCGTCTGGTAGGGACGCTGGAGGATCGTCGTGAAAATGACGTTGGCAGCCAGATAGCTGCCCGGAACCGCGGGGTGGTAGCAGTCGGGCCGGTAGAGGATGCAGTCGGGACGCTCGCTGCGCACCGCGCGCCACGCCATGCCCACCGGAGCGCACCATGCGCCGTTGTCGTAGGCCATTTCGAGGTAGCTGGTCTTCAGCCGCTCCTGCATCCCCTCGTATCCGTTCGAAAGCGGGTATTCGGCCACGGGCTTGCGGTTGCCGTACTTGTGCCCCCAGGTCATGTAGAAGATCACCCGGGCGTCGGGCGACGCGGCATGCACCAGACTGTCGAGCGTCCGGGCCGCGGGATAGACCTCGCGGGCCACCTGTCCGGTCGGCATCGCGGGAGCCGTGCTCTGCTCCTGCAGAACGACGTAATCCCAGCCGCCGTCGGCAATGGCCTGCAACAGCTTCTTGTTTTTCAGGTGCCCCGAGAAGCGTTCACCGCCCTTGAGAAAGCGCGTGCAGGAGAGTTTTACCTTCTGGGTCGAGGCGATCTTCTGCACCATGCCGGGCAAATCATTGCAATAGGAGAAACTGTTGCCGACCCACAGCACCCGCAGGGAATCCTGCGGCGTCCGGGCCATGCCGCCCAGAGGCAGCAGAATCAGCAAAAGACGGAAAGCGAGTTTCATCATGTCTTCAAGGTTTTAGGTTGGCGGTGATCGGAGGCGTATTTGCGGCACCAGGTCGCAATGCCGCATTCGTCGCATTTGGGGGCACGGGCCACGCAGACGTAACGCCCGTGGAGGATCAGCCAGTGGTGGGCCAGAGGCAGCAGATGGCCGGGGATGTTCTTTTCGAGGGTCAGCTCCGTCTGCAACGGGGTTTTCGAACGGGTTGTCAGCCCGATGCGCTCCGAGACGCGGAAAACGTGCGTGTCGACCGGCATCACCTCCTTCTGCCACAGCACGGCCCCCAGCACGTTGGCCGTCTTGCGGCCCACGCCGGGCAGACGCTGCATCTGCTCCAGATCGCTCGGGACTTCGCCGCCGAACTCCTCGCAGAGCATCCGGGCCATTCCCGCGAGGTTTCGGGCCTTGTTGTTCGGGTAGGAGATGCTCCGGATGTAGGGGTAAATCTCCTCGGCCGAAGCGCGGGCCATGTGGTGCGGCGTGGGAAAGGCTTCGAACAGCGCCGGGGTGGTCATGTTGACCCGTTTGTCGGTGCACTGCGCCGAGAGGATCACCGCCACCAGCAGCTGATAAGGGTCCGAGTAGTGCAGTTCGCTTTCGGCCACGGGCATATGCTCCGAAAACCAGGCGATTACGCCGTCATAACGTTGTTTGGTCGTCATAAATGCTGTTTTTTACGTCGGAAAAGAATCTTTTTCACCAGCAGCCCCGGCCCTTCGGGACAGAGCGCGAGGCGCGGGCAGGCCGCAACGTCGCGCCGCCAGCGCGTCACGTATTCCCCGACCGGACCTTCCCACGAAAGGACCCACAAAGCCACCGAACTGCGCCGCCGGAGAATGCGGAAGCGGTTGCGGCCCGCACCGTAGCGGGCGTCGAACCAGAGGCTTATGTCCATCAGCGAATCGCAGAAGGCGATCCGTTTCCGGTAGGCCGTGCTGTGGCTCACGCTGTCGGGCAGGCGCCGGTGGACGGCCGTGATGTCGGGCAGATAGCTGATGCGGCTGCGCACCGAGAACCAGAGCCACATCGGGGCGTCGTCGGTCTTCCACTCGGGATGCTCCGCAGGACGAACCTCGTCGTAATACCGTGCGATCAACTCCCGGCGGGCCAGCGTCGCGCAGTTGGCGATGGTCAGGCTGCACAGCAGACGTCCGAAATCGGTGTAATGGTCCGGATGGTCGGGTTCCGTGCGGTCCGAGGCCTGCCAGTAGTTCGAGGCGCGCGTATAGCACATGCCGCACCCGGGGTCCGACTCCATCAGGTCGGCCTGCATCTGCAATTTCCGGGGATCGCACCACCAGTCGTCGCCGTCGAGGTAGGCCACGTATTTCCCGCGGCACGCCTCGAACGTCCGCCGGTAGTTGGCCCGCCAGCCGACATTCTCCGGCGAGGTCACCACCCGGATGCGGTCCGGGTATTTCGCCGCATATTCGCGGCAGATCGCCGCCGTGCGGTCCGTGCTGCAATCCTCCCCCACGACCAGTTCGACTCCGAACGAGGTCTGCTGCGCCAGCACGCTTTCGATGGCCTCGGCGATATAGGGTTCGTGGTTGTAAGTGGTCATGCAGACCGATACGAGCGGCATCTCCATCGCAATCAGAGTTTGGTCAGTTTCGCAAATTTGGCCAGCAGGGTCTTTTCGCCCGCATTGTCGAAAGCCACCACGAGTTTGTGGTCCGTGGACAGCGTCTCGATGCGCTGCACGATGCCCACGCCGAATTTCGGGTGCTCGACGCGCTGTCCCACGACGTATTCGCCGCTCACCGCCGCCGCACTTCCGGAGGAAAGGCCGCCGTCCATCGCCTGCCGCACGCCGACACGGCGCATGCCGTCGGTCGAAGGCCTGGGCGTCTGCACCAGCGCCGGATCGGGAGCCGCCGCCGGACGCCGGGACTCCGCAGCCCGCGCGAAACGACGCGCGGGACCCGACTCGCCGTCGGCCGCACGGCCGAAACCTCCGCCGGAACCGCTGCGGCTTCCGTAACCGCCCGAACCGCCGTTTCCGCCGCCTCCGAAACGTCCGCCCCCCTGCTGTTTCTGCTGGAAGCGGTAGTCGAAGCGGCGGCGCAGTTCGTCGATGGCCGCGGGTCCGTCGTCGCCGGGCCGACGCTGCGGACGCGTCTCCGCGAAATCGGCGTCCGACTCGATGTACCGGGGGTCGATCTCGCGCAGGAAACAGCTCGGACGCGAAAACTCCATATTGCCCCACTTGAAACGCATTTCGGCGTAGGAGATCGTCGCCGAAACCTTGGCGCGGGTCAGAGCCACGTAGAACAGGCGCCGCTCCTCCTCGATGCCGTCGGGCGACTCGGCGGCCCGCTGCGAAGGGAAGAGGTTTTCTTCCAGACCCACGATATACACATATTTATATTCAAGCCCCTTGGCCGAATGGACCGTCATCAGCGTCACCTTGTTCTTGCTGTCGGGGTCGTCCTGATCCATGTCGGTCATCAGCATCATGTTCTGCAACCACTCCTCGATGGTGGCCTCCTCCTCTTCGGGACGCTCACCGCCCCGGATTTCGGCGTCGACCCGCTCCTTGAACTCCTGCATCGAGTTCAGCAGTTCCTCGATGTTGTCCAGCGCCGAAGCGGCCTCGGGGGTGTTCTCCGTGCGGTAGGCCGCGATGATGCCCGACCGCGAGGCGATCTCCAGTCCGAAATCGTACAGCCCCTTGTCGTTGCGCGCCAGCGACAGCGCGCGGATCATCGCCACGAAATCCGCCACCTTGCGGGCGATGGTGCGCTGCACGGGGTCCGTGACGGGTTCGGCGACCAGCGCGTCGACAGCCTCCCACATCGAGACGCCCCGCTCGGCAGCCAATGCCGCGATACGCTGCACGGTCGTGTCGCCGATGCCGCGGGCCGGATAGTTGACGATGCGCTTGAACGCCTCGTCGTCGCGGGGATTGATCACCAGCCGGATATAGGCCATCATGTCGCGGATCTCCTTGTGGTCGTAGAAGGACGAACCTTTGTAGATGCGGTAGGGAATGCCCCGGCGGCGGAGGTTGTCCTCCAGCACGGCCGACTGGTTGTTGGTGCGGTAGAGAATCACAGCCTCCGACCACTCGTCGCCCGCCGCACGGACCTTGTCGCGCAGGTCCGTAACGACCATTTCGGCCTCCTCGCGGTCGGTGTATGCCTTCAGGATGCGGATTTTGTCGCCCACGTCGCCCTCCGAGAAACAATGCTTCTCCATGCGCTTCGAGTTGCGGACGATCACCGAGTTGGCCGCGTCGACGATCGTCTGCGTCGAACGGTAGTTCTGCTCCAGCTTGAAAACCATCGCCGAGGGATAATCCTTCTTGAACGAGAGGATGTTCTCGATCTTGGCACCGCGGAACGAATAGATCGACTGCGCGTCGTCGCCCACGACGCAGACCTTCGAGTGGGTCTGCGACAACCGGCGGATGATCGTATACTGCGCATAGTTGGTGTCCTGATACTCGTCGACCAGAATGTATTGGAACTGCTCCTGATAGCGGGCCAGCACGTCGGGACAATCCCTCAACAGGATGTTGGTCTGCAAAAGCAAGTCATCGAAGTCCATCGCGCCGTTGCGCTTGCAACGCTGGCAGTAGATGTTGTAGATGTTGCCGAATTCGGGGATCTGGGCCTGCCGGTCCTCGGCCGCGCAGGTCGAATTGGCCAGATAGGCGCCCGGCGTGACGAGGCAGTTCTTGGCGTAGGAGATACGCGAAGAGAGCACGTTGGGCTTGTACTTCTCGTCGGGAAGGTTCAGTTCCCGCACGATGGTCTTCAGCAGGTTCTTGCAGTCGCTGGGTTCATAGATCGTGAACGAATCGGTGAACCCGATCTTTTCGGCGTTCTCCCGCAGGATGCGCGAAAAGACCGAGTGAAACGTACCCATGCGGATATAGCGGCTGCGGTTGTCGGGCAGCATCTGCGCGATGCGTTCGCGCATCGACTCGGCGGCCTTGTTCGTAAAGGTCAGAGCCAGAATGTTCCAGGGCTTAATGCCCTGCTCGATCATGTATGCGATGCGCGAGGTCAGCACGCGGGTCTTGCCCGACCCCGCGCCCGCGATGATGAGCGACGGCGAGTCGTAATTGACCACGGCATCCCGCTGGGCGGGGTTCAGACCTTGTAATATCGGCGATTCTTTGGATTCCATGACCGCAAAGTTAATACTTTTTTGCACGCCCTTCGGACAAAGTTCCGCCGATTTCGGAAAATTTTACCGCCGCGCCGCAAAATGGCGGACATGAAAACCCACGCTGAAATCAGTCCCCGACAGCAACGACACGCTTATTGAAACTCCACGTCGCAACTCGCCTCGAACACCTTTCCGTCATCGGCTGTCAGGCGCACGAAAAGCGTATGCTTTCCGGGCTGCGCCGGCCGGGTGACAAACCGAAAATAAAAACCCCCTCTGGGCAAAAGCGTCATATCATCCGGCGTAAGCTCCGAAATCAATTTATCGACGGGATAATATTCACCATTCAGTTGTTCATGGTATTTTTGCGTATAGCCGCTCTGAATATAGGGCCAGGGCGTATTGCTGGAAAAGCGGGCCAGATCGTTGAGCGACGTCCCCGCAGGATGTTCGGCATCCCAGTCCGCGGAACTCCACACCTCCAGATTGACGAAATCCCGGAAACACCGCGGGTTGAGTCCCTGATCATAAAAATAAACCCGAACCCGACGATTATAAGATACATCGTTGTGTTTTTCGCACAATTGATTATAGAAATCCTTCTTTTTACCGCTCATAGCTATATCCCATTCGCCCTCGCCAACAAAATCGACAGAATACCCCAATCCGAAATCTGTCATAGCAACGGATATTCCCCTCATATTCCCATATGAAAGTACAAATGAACGGGTGTAATAATCCTCATACGATTTGACGCAACCGACAGCCGACAAAACACACAGTAGAAGAACAAGTTTTTTCATAATCGCTACGGTTTATTATAAGTAACGATCCGGAACCACCAAGTGAATTCTTCGCGTTCGCACCTCGCGTCTGCGAAACGGCAGCGTTATCGTCTGCCAAATAACACCCTTTCACTGCATCGAAAGCTTTGCCGGCAAAGTATCCGTCGTATTTTCCATCCCAGCCCCAGTTGCAATGCAAAAGGAGAGATTTATCGACCCTCCTGCTTATGAGATTACGCATAGAAAATCGGGATTAAGGGTTAACAGATAACAAGATAGAAAAAAACCGATGAAACCGGACTGGTTCGGTATTTGTAGGTAAAGAGAAGCGCAGAAAAGAGCAAGTATCAAGTTCACAGATATTTGATTCTCTCTTCTGCATATGCTCCGAGCAATAAAAAAGCATAATCGGGCAGGTTTAACAGTGAGTTTCGTTACTTATCCGTTACCTGCCCGAAATGCTTTGGTTTGCATCAAAACATTCGTTTTCAGTTCGTTGCATCGAATTACCGCATACCAAATAACTTGACTTAACGTTTAACCCATCCAAAAAGTTCAAGTTATTATGCAACGCAGCACTTTCAAAGTCCTTTTCTACGTAAAAAGGCAGTCGGAGAAATCGGGTCAGGTTCCCATTATGGGCCGTATTACGATCAACGGTACGATGTCGCAGTTCAGCTGCAAACTCACCGTTCGTTCTTCTCTCTGGGATGCCAAAGCGAACAAGGCGGCAGGCAGAAGCCTCGAATCGCAGCGCATCAACGAGACGCTGGAGAATATCAAAACCAATATCGGCAAACAGTACCAACGCCTTTGCGACCGTGACTCGTATGTTACGGCTGAAAAAGTCCGCAACGCCTTCCTCGGTATGGGCGACGACTGCCGCCTGCTGTTGCAGACCTTCGACGAATACCTCGCAGGGTTCCTCAAACGCGTGGGCAAAGACCGCACCTATTCCAGCTATGAAGACTACTGCAAGCGTCGCCGCCGTCTTGCCTCCTTCCTCGAATACGAATACCATGTCAAGGACATTTCGTTCAAAGAGTTGAAGCGGGATTTTATCGAAAAGTTCGTGGCCTATCTTTCCTCGGTACAAGGGATGCGTTCCGGGACGATCCATTCGACCATCAAGAAACTGAAGCTGATGACCTATACGGCGTATAAGAACGGCTGGATTCCTGCCGACCCTTTCACAGGTTTCTATGTCAAAGCAGAATATGCCGAACGGCGTTACCTCTCGGCTTCGGAATTACAAGCCGTGATGGATGTCAAGCTTCCCAACTACCGAACGGGCATCAACCGGGATGCCTTCGTTTTCTGCGCCTTCACGGGCCTGAGCCATGCCGACGTGGTGAAACTCACCCATGCGGACATCCATACGGACGATAACGGAGAGCGGTGGATCATCGACAGACGCCAGAAGACGGGCACTCAGTTCCGAGTAAAACTCCTTCCCGTTGCCGCAATGCTCTATGACCGTTATAAGGATCTGCGCCTTGCGGGAGATAAAGTCTTTCCGCTCAAAGGCACCTATAATACGTTGAATATGTCGTTACGGCATGTTGCCAGACACGCCGGCCTGTCGTTCAACCCCACGATCCATTGCGCAAGACATATCAAATTTTCTTTCTTGCTAAAATTCAAGCACTTGCAAATTTTCGCAGCTTGACAGGTAACGATTTAGAAACCAGCGAAATTCTGTGTTTCACTTCGTTTTGCAGTAATTCAAAAGAACGCTTTTCCTAAATGCAAAGGTAATATTATTTTTTGAATAATAAACCTTTGCAGATAGTCAAATTCAATAAAATCGGCTATGGTTGCTTGAATTTATATTTAAGTCCATACTCTTCAAGTTTGCTGTACAGTGTTGTCCTGCCTATTCCGAGCAGTTCTGCGGCTACACTCCTGTTGCCGTTTGCCTGTTTCAACGCCCGTAATATCCGCTCCTTATCCTCCGCGTCATTGCGCAGGGCGAAACTGACGTGTGAGGTAGGTTTGGTTACGGCAAGCTCCAGATGTTCTTTCATCACCACACCTTCCTGCGCCTGCAATACAGCACCCATTATCTTCTGCCGAAGTTCCCGCACGTTGCCCGGCCATGCGTGGGTCAGCAACGCTTTACGGGCTTCGGAACTGAACCCACTCACATTGCATTCCAGTTCCTTGTTGGCTACCTCGCGGAAGAACTCTGCCAACGGCAAGATGTCCTCCTGACAGTCACGCAAGGGCGGAACGGTTATCCCGAAGTCATGCAAGCGGTACAGCAGATCCTGCCGGAAACGCTTTTCACTCACCGCGATTTCCAAATCCTCATTGGTGGCGGCGATGATGCGGACGTTGAAATTCCGGTCTGTCTTGTCACCGACCGGGCGATACCGCCTCTCCTGTATGGCACGGAGCAACATCTGTTGCGTTTCCAACGCGAGGTTGCCCACCTCGTCCAAAAACAGCGTGCCGCCTTCCGCTTCATAGAAATACCCTTTCTTGGTACTATCCGCACCCGTGAACGCGCCTTTGACGTGTCCGAAGAAAGCCGACGGCGCAAGTTCTTTGGTGAGTGAGCCACAGTCCACCGCCACGAAAGGCTTGCCTGCACGTTTGCTCTTGTCATGCAACAGGTGGGCGATATGCTCTTTGCCCGTTCCGTTCTCTCCGAATATCATCACGCTCATATCAGTAGCTGCCACCAGCCTTATGCGGTGCATGATTTTCTGAAAGGCGGAACCCTCACGGGCGAACACGGGCATACGGTGTTGTCCCGCCTGACGCTCCTTCTGTATGGAACGGAGAAGAGGGACAAGTTTATCCTCCACAAGCTGTTTGGGGATATAGTCTATCGATCCGAGTTTCATACTTTCCACGGCGGTATGCACTTCGGCATAGTCGGTCATGATAATGAAGGGGTGCATCTTTCCCTCCTTTCGCATCCAGCGCAAAAGGTCTATACCGTTACCGTCAGGCAGACGCAGGTCGGCAACCACGATGTCATTATCCGTTGCTTGTTGCAGATGTTTCTTTGCAGTTGATAGGTGATATGCTTTCACAGTACGGTAGCCCTCCCGTGCCAGCATGTTACAGACAAACTCGCAGTACACGATATTGTCCTCAACCACTATTATTTTTGTCTTATCCATCTTCGTATTTTCTCCTTTCCTTTTCTGCCAGCCGGATTATTTCCGCCCCTTTTTCCAAAAGGGCAGTCACAGCACGGCTTAACGCTTCACCATCCGGGAGTGTATCGCCATGAAGCAATCCGTAAAGTTCCCTTAGCGGTTGGTCGGCACGTAGTACTTCCCACGAGCTGCGCAGGTGGTGTGTAAGAGAATCCAGCTTTTGCAGGTCTTTCTCTGTTGCAGCATACCGTACCGCCTGCATTTCCTTTTCAGTTTCTGCGATCAACTTCTCCAACATAACGGCTTCATTGCCATAGGACAGCAAGGCTGAAAAGTCCGGATTTCCATCGGATGTTTCTTTTATGGCGCACTTGTCGGAAACCTCCATCAGTTCCGATATGGAGAACGGCTTGAACAGGCATCCGGCAAAACCTTTTGCCAAAAGTTCCTCTTTGTTGCAACTGCCCGAAGCGGTTGCCACGACCACGGGGATTGTCCGGGAATTGCCCACGTTGGACGTGCGCAGCAGTTCCAACAACTCGAAGCCGTTTATGCCGGGCATATTCAAGTCTGTCAGCAACAAGTTGTATTTTTTTTGGCGGATCATTTCCGTCAATTCCGCCACATCGGTGCAGATGTCGCAGTGTATTCCTTCCTGTGCATACATTTCTTTCAGCATCAAGAGCAGCACCTCGTCGTTGTCGATGGCGACAACATTGAGATTTCTATCCTTATGTTCAATATAATCTTGTATGGCTTGTTCCGGCATCTCTTCAACTTTACACATTGGTATCTCCACCGTAAAACGGCAGCCTTTCCCTTTCTCGCTGTCCAAATGGATAGTTCCACCAAGCATTGTCACGATATTATTAACGATGGCAAGCCCCAGTCCGAAACCGTCCTTTGCAGCGGCGTTTGAAAGGCGTTCAAATGCGCTGAACACTCTTTGCCGTTCATCTTCGGTCATGCCAGTGCCGGTATCTTCAACCTTAAGCGTCAGAACCCCGTTGGTATATTTTGTTGTAAGTGACACGTTGCCTTCCTCCGTAAACTTAATAGCGTTTGACAGCAGGTTGTTACCGATTTGGATTATCCGCTCCTTGTCGGCCAAGACAACAGCATCGTTTCCGTTCTTCACGGTCAAGGACAGCCCTTTGTTCATGGCGATTGGCATGAACTCCGTTTCAAGTGTGTGCGTGATTGCTGAAATCCGGCACGGTGACAGACGGGGCTGCTCCTTTCCGTTGTCCAAACGGAAGAAGTCCAGCAGGGTGTTAAGCATATCCCGCATACGCTCGGAGGATTGCCGTATGCTCTGGATGAAATGCCCGTTGCTGCCCTTGTTGCACTCTTTTTGTAACAGTTCGGCATAGCCGGTTATCGCCGTCAGCGGCGTGCGTAACTCATGGGTAATGGTATGCACAGCTTTCTTGCGGGAGGCTATCAGTTCCTTGTTCTGTCGCACGGACTGTTCCAGTTGCCCTATCAAATCCGTTGTCTTGCGTTTGTATCGTTTAATACTCTGTGCATCACGGTATATAACAATATAGGAAATGACCAATAGCAAAAGGACAAATCCCATTAAACCGCCTACCTGCATAAATGATTTTTCGCGCATGGCAGCTATTTCAGCCTCCCGATTTTGCAGGTCTGTTTGTACTTTCTCTTCTATTTGGAATATCAATCCTTGCAGCTGCCTGTTAAGTTCAACATTACGAGCTGCAAGGCTGTCGGCTTGTTCCGACAATCGGCGGCTCTGCTCTTTTTGTTTGCTGACCATACTTCTATTGACTGAATGAAGCGTAGTCGTTGTTGTCGTTGGCTTCGTTTCCTCTTTTTTGCCGAAGATGCCCAAGAAACCTTTTCGCTTGAGTTTCTTGGACTGTTCCTGCACACTTTTCTGCACAATAACCGGAATTTGATTGGCTATCTTCTTGTTAATAGATTGTTGTTCATCCATTAACCGGACTATCTGGAACATCTGTCGTTCCTTATCCTCTAAAAGACTGCGCACACTATCGATGCGCTCTGCTGGATAGGTGGCCTTGAAACGGCAGAGCATACTGTCCATTGCCATACGCCGTGCATGGTAATGCTCGATATCTTTATCGTTCCATTCCAGTATTGTTTCACCCAATAGAGAAAATTTTATCATTTGAATATTGATATTGTTTATTTCTTTTCGGAGCTCGTCTATTTTTTTATTGCCAAGTTCTAATGCTTCTATCTCCTGCCATTCATAGAGGCTATTATATGCCATACATCCGATAAGAATGGAGATAAGTATATATCCCAACCGTATTGCCTTATAGAAATTTCCTGACCGCTCCATTATTTTAATGACATTGATTTTTGGAACATGAATAAAAGTTTATCTTTTTCGTTCATGCGGATATTATCAGAATAACCGTCTTTTGTTATTTGATACCCACATGGCTTAACCATAAAAATGCCTAAGCCCTTAGTGTACGAACTTACTTCTGAGGCATAGTCTTTACTTGTATTTAATGGAACTTTCCCTTTAATATGACACCACTCATTATTACAACTGATGTCTTCAATCTCAGACATCAGTTTTTGCAAATCTGTAATAGCTTTGGAACTCGCTACTTGGGGTATCTGCAACTCAAAACAGAGCATCGGTTCGAGAATGTCCACACCTGACTGTTGCAAAGCCAGCCTGAAGACATAAGGGGTCAGCTGTCTGAAATCAGCAGGTGTACTTACCGGGCTATAATACTCGGCTTGAGT